>Ga0307374_10000656_pt1 | contig 65554 bp, 78 predicted proteins | sample OX3MG_FD_202532 | JGI IMG/M metagenome (GOLD analysis project Ga0307374, IMG submission 202532) | Soil microbial communities from Risofladan, Vaasa, Finland - OX-3 | ecosystem: Environmental > Terrestrial > Soil > Coastal area > Acid sulfate soil | place: Finland: Risofladan, Vaasa | collected... | reverse complement strand
GCTTCTGGGCATTGCCACGCTGGGCCAGCTGGCGACCGCGTCGCCACGCCTCTTGGGGGAGGTACTCGGCCCTTCGACCAGGGGTCTGCAGGCCAGGGCCCGTGGCGAGGATCCCGCCCCGGTGGTGTCGCCCGGGGTGCCGAAGTCCATCAGCCGAGAGGAGACATATTCGGAGGACCTGGCCGACATTGGGGCCATCGAGGAGCGGCTGAGAATGTTGGCCGGCGCGGTCGGGCAACGGCTGAGAGCGGCGGGATTGGTGGCGGCCACGGTGGGCATCAAACTACGGTTCTCAGACTTCGAGACTATCAGTCGCCGTTCCGGCGTGCCCAGCCCCATCTGTGCGGACCTCGACCTCTTCAGGGCCGCCCTTCCACTGGTGCAGAGGAGCTGGCGTGCCAATTCTCAGATCCGACTTCTGGGCCTGGCCGCCGAGGGCCTCACGAGGCCGCTCGCGCAGTTGGGGCTCTTCGACACGAGCGACCGCCGCGAGGAGAGAGTAGACCGAGCCCTCGACCATCTGCGGGTACGCTTCGGCCCCACAGCGATTCAGCGCGGGACAGAGGCTCTGGAGGCACCTCGGGATTGGAACCGGGCGCATTTGGACGACCTGCGGCCGGGCTGAGGTTCCAGAAAGCAGCCAGCAGCGAAGTATGATCGGCGGGCTTTGACTCAGCGAACTGATGTGATTGGATGGGAAGTTGAGCGGGATGGATGTCTTGCCCTGGTGCGTGAAGACGGCCGAGTCGAAGCCGACGATCAGGCCTTTGCGGAATACCTCCGTCGGCGCCTGACCCAGCCGGTGACAGTTTTCCGCAGCGGTACTCTGGGACGCCTCGATGGTGGGGGGAGAGACGCCCTTGAGCTGCGCCCGGGAGATGGACGCTACGTTGTCGCCAGTGTGCGTTCCATGGCCGCCGAGGAAGAAGGGGTGCAGATTCTCCGGATCGTCTGGGATCGATGAGGGTCGCCTTCCGGTTCTGTCCAGCCTGTGGGGTGGGCCTCCAGGCTCGTGAGATCGAGTCGCGGCTGCTGCCGGCCTGTCCGGCCTGCGAGTTCGTCGCCTGGCCAGACCCCAAGGTAGCTGTCGCGGCAGTCGTCGAGGACGTAGGCGGCAGAGTGCTGGTGATCCGCCGTGGCACCGCCCCCGGGCAGGGCCAGTGGGCACTACCCGGGGGGTACCTGGACGCGGACGAGACGCCGGCTGCGGGCGCGCGCCGAGAATGTCTGGAGGAAACCCACTGTGAGGTGGAGATCGACCGCCTGGCCTGTATCCACCACGTCCTGACCGAAGGAGGGGGGCTGCTCGTCATTGTCTATGGCGCTCATGCGGTGGGCGGTTTGGTCCGACCGACCGAAGAAGCTCCGGAACTTGGGTGGTTCTTGCCCGAAGAGATGCCAGAGCTCGGCTTCTCTTCGCACCGTCGGGCGGTGGCGGCGTGGCGCTGCGGCGAACCGGAGGTCGTCTGAGATGGTGCGTATGGTCCGGAGAAGCTGCGCCACCAACTGTCTCGGGTGCCTGCTTTTGCCGCTGCTGTTACTGGCAGTTCTCGCCTTTGGAGTCCACCAGATGACGACGCCGCCTCCCTACCCGGTGGTCAACCCGGCGCCCATCTCGGCGGTGCAGTTGGCGGCAGCCAGCGGGCTTGAGGAGGCGCTCTCGGCGCAGAGCCCAGTCGCTCTCATCCGTCTCAATGACGCCCAGGCTACGGCTCTACTCCAGCAAACCCTGGCCGGGTATGCCGGCCTATCGCAGCTCCAGGTCAACGCCTATCCGGGCCGGGTGATACTGAGTGGGGCGACCTCGATCCTCTCCCACCGAATCGTCATCAGCGGCCCCGTCAAGTTCTCCTCTGGCGTTGGGGGTAATGTGAAGCTCACCTTCGACGGACTCTGGATCGGACAGCTGGGTCTTCCCCAGCTGCTGCCGCAGCTCATCACTCGCGGTCTGAGTCCCGATCTCAACACAGCTCTGGTAGCGCCCGGACACGACCTGCGGTTCGCCTGTTACGTTGCCGGTCAGAACTCCCTCACTCTGGGGCTGCAGTACACCAATCAGGTCGACCCGACGGCCGCCACCGCCTGCGCCGGGCCCAGCTCATGACCGAAGGCACGAAAGCTGACAAGGGCAAAGAGGAGCTGTCCCACCTGGACGAGCAAGGCCGCGTCCGGATGGTGGACGTCGGTGGCCGCCCAGTCTCCGACCGTCAGGCGACCGCCTCCGGATCGGTACGGCTCAGCCCCGCCGCCGCCGCCGCCGTCGGCACCAATCGGGTGGCCAAGGGTGACGTGCTGGAGATCTGCCGCGTGGCAGGGATCATGGCTGCCAAGCACACTCCGGAGCTCATCCCGCTGTGTCACCCGATCTCCATAAGCCATGTCGCCGTGGCGGCGGAGTTGTCCCCGGATTCGGGGCGAATCCTGCTCCATGCCACGGTGCGCTGTCGCGACGCCACTGGAGTGGAGATGGAGGCGCTCACGGCGGTCGCGGTGGCCGCTCTCACCGTCATCGACATGATCAAGAGTATCGACCCGTGGGCTGAGATCGGCGAGCTTCACCTGGAGGCTAAGAGCGGCGGCCGTTCTGGACCGGTGACGCGACCGCCCAGGAGCCTCTCCGGCGACACCTGAGATGGCCGAATCCGAGGCGCAGGACCGGGAGCTGAAGGAGCTGCTGTTCCTCCAGCAACTGTCAGTCGCCGCGGCCTCGACCATGGAGCGGGACGAGCTCCTCTCCCTAGTGATCCGGGAGACGACCGAGGCGATGGACGCGGACGTCTGCTCCCTGTACCTCTTCGATCGCGACCGGGGCGGCCTCGTCCTCACTGCCACCAACGGCTTGAATCAGAGCGCTGTGGGCCAGGTGGTGATGCGGCTGGGACAGGGGATAACCGGGGCGGTTGGTACTAGTCGGAAGCCGTTGTCGGTCGCGGAGGTGTCGGCAGATCCTCGCTTCAAGTGGATCGAGGGTGTCGACGAGGCGCGGTTTCGCTCAATGCTCTCCGTGCCGATCGAGGCCGGCCCCCGAATGGTGGGGGTGTTGAACGTCCAGAGCGTCGAGCGACGTGACTTCCGCGAGGACGAGGTTGCCTTTCTTTCGGCGATCGCTGGGGCGATCGCCGGGGTCCTTGAACGCAGTGAACTCCAGCGCCAGATGGAGGAGCAGCTGGCGGAGATCAAGCTTTCACAAACTGTGCACGAGCGCTTCACCGGCCTGGTTCTGAGTGGCGCTGGGCTGCGCAACATTCTGGAGGCGATATCGAGCCTCGCCGGAGGCCCTGTCGGACTGTACGACCCGATGGGGTTTCGGTTGGAGCATGGCGCCGGGACTGGTCTGAACTTTCGGAAGATCTCGATCCCCACTGCCCTGCTGGAGGCGCCCGGACCCGTCGAGCAGTCGGCTGGCCGCAGCCACACACTCCTAGCCCTGACCCCGGTGAGGGCAGGCGCGGAGCTGATCGCGGTGCTAGCCCTTGAGGCTGGGTCCGCAGCGGCTCCAGCGGGTCGCCGGAGGGCGCTCGAGCACGGGGCCACGGTCGTGGCATTGGAGTTGCTCAAGGAGAGGGCGGAGGCTGAGGTGGAGAGGCGCCTCCGGGGTGACCTCCTTGAGCGTCTCCTATCGGCCCCTGAGGATGCGGAGGACATGCGCCGACTCGCGACCGGAGCGGAGAGGTTGGGATATCGCATTCCGGAAAGTGCCTGGGTGCTGATCGTTGAGCCTGACGACGAGCGCTCCGCGCTGGCCTTGCAGACGCACCCGCTCCAGGAGCGGCTGAATCGCGACCTGGAGCAGCTGTTTCGAACTCGTGCCGCAGGCGCAATGATTGTGGGACGAGGCAACTCGCTGGTCATCCTGGTGCCGGCGGAGCGGTCAGCTGATAGCAGTGGTGGCGGCGCCCTGTCCCTCGCCGACACCGAGGCGCTGGCCCGGAGCGTTCAGACGGCGGCACACGGGCTGGAGCGACGGCTGAGCCTCTCGGTCGGAGTTGGGGGGCGGGCCGCATCGCCGCTCGAGCTCGCCAGGGCTCATGAGGAAGCCCGCCAGGCGCTGCGGCTGGTCAGGCGCAGCGGGGGGCGGGCGGTGATCACCTCCTACCGGTCTCTGGGCGCTTTGCGGCTGCTCCTTGAGGTGCGAGACCCGGCCGCGCTCGGGAGGTTCGTTGACGAGAGCCTGGGCCCCCTGCTCACCTATCAGGAGCGCCACCGCACTCCGCTGGTGGCGACCCTAGAAGCGTTGTCTGCCCACGGATGGAACCAGCGGGCCGCGGCGCGTGCGCTCCGGATCCACATCAACACGCTCACCTATCGAATACAGCGCGCGGAGGCTCTCATGGACCTCTCCCTCGACGACCCCGAGGTCCGAGTGGTCCTGGGAGTGGCGATCCGTGCCAGGGGACTGTTGCTCGGCTGACCGCGCCAGCGTTGTCCAGGGGCACCCGCCGACCTCGGCTTGGTCACCCGCCGCGGGAGCCCCAACCCGCGGCTGGTCTGCCGACTTTCGGAGTACCCCCACAGCTCCTCAGCAGGATTGAGAAGTCATGCACCGCAGTGCCGTCAGGAAGGGGCTGAGGCTGGTCCTTGGTGATGGCCTGTGGGGATCTCGGGGCCCGCATGACGGGATCAGTGGCGGGGGTGGTTGCTCATCCTGGAATAACAGTCGCCGCTGGGCCCGTTCCAGCTGGGGCTCAATGCACAAAAGAATGTTCGCTCGGACCCTGTTATCCAGACGGTGCCGGCGGGGCGCACCCGCCGGTCCATCGACCTGAGGGCGCGGAAGGCACGCTCGACATGGGCCAAACGCTTGGGGGAACGCACCAGCTGGGAATGTTCGGCCAGCTGGTCGCGGTGCACCACCCGGCCGGCCGTGGCCACCACCAGATCCCGTTCCCGACAGGTCCTGGACCAGGGCAGCCTGGGGCTGCAGCTGGCGTGCCCAGCACCGCCCGCAGATGGCCGTGGGGCAGAGAGCGCTCCACCTCGACGCTGCTCAAGACCCCCACCGCGTCGCCGTTGAGCGCGGAGTGGATGGCATCGATGGCGGTTTGGGGCAAGGCGTTGTGGTTGGCCAACGCGCGGTGCTTGACCTTTGCGTCCTCGCGACAGGTCGGGCGTAGCTGGTACCTGAAGTAGTCGTGGCCGCGAAGTGGGGTGGTCCGCAATCGACGTGCCCGGCATGATTGCTGCTCGCGGTCACCTCATGAGGTGACCGCTTCATTCAATAAGGTCAATTCATCCGTGGGTGCTATGGCAGCTCAATTGCACTTCCTCTTCACCTCCGCACCCATCGATAACTTCGGACTAAACCTCCAACTCAACTTCACGGAATCCGGACAAATCCTCGGGAGACGGAGCACATCGGGCCCCGTCCCCCGAGGGCAGAACTCATCCGGCAATCGTCCGATCAGACTAGGTGGCGCCTCCGAAACCGCAGGCCAATGCTGAAGAGCAGACTGCCCAAGAGCAGTGCTAGCCCTGCCATTACGCCGGGCATGAGCAAGTCGGCGCCGGTACCCGGCGTTGTGGTGCTGGCACCCAGCACGGATCCATTGGGGCTCGGGCTCGGGCTGGGGCTCGGGCTCGGGCTCGAACTCGGCGAGATGACGACGGCCTCTCCGCACTGGTAGCTGATCGAGGCATTACCGGTGTCGCCCGAGAAGCTGACATCCCAGTAGTAGGTGCCAGGCACAGTCGGCGTGAATGACGCCGACTTCGCGGTGCCGGTGTAGGTGCCACTGGCCGCAGCGAGACTGACTGTCGACGGGCCGAGGCTGGCGACGACCTGAGAGCCGGGCGCAGTGCCGTTGGCTGGGCAGCTATTCACGAGCCAGAAAGTCGCGGTGTCCGCCGGAAGGCTGGTGGAGCTCTCCGCTAGCCCGGTGATAGTGGCTTGGTCTGCGATCGCGGTGCCGACCGTCGCGGATGCAGGCAGCTGAACTGTGGACATTGAGGGAGTGGCCAGGACTTGAGACGCGGGAGCCTGGAAGTACCAGACGTGGTTGGCGAGAGGACCGGAAATATCGGTGTCGCGAACCAACAGGTAGGCGGCGTAGGACTGTCCGGCCGTGAGGGCGGCACCGACATAGGGTGCCACGTTGAAGTCCAGTACCGCGTAATTGTGGTCCGGGCAACTGGATTTCGGCTGGGAGTCGTTAGGCATCCATGCGACGGGGTTTGTGGTGTAGCTCTCGTAGTAGATTTTGGTGGGTACCCCGCCAGTGATCAAGGGCTTGCTGAAGTCGACAACCCCTGACACGACCGGGTAGACCTGGGCGTAGGGCAGACCTGGGCCGGTGTTTGTGACACCGGCCTGGTTGGTCACCGTTCCCGACGGCAAATTGGCCAGCCCGGGCACGCCGGCGTCGTAGAGGCCCGGCGAGCCGTTCGGGGATGCGCCGGTCTTGCTGTTGTTGACCTGCTGGTAGAGCTGGGTCTCGTCGCCATAACCGGCGGCGAAGGTGCCGACCGTGACGGGACTGCTGAGGCTACCGGTGGTTGCGCTGGAATTGGAGATGCCCAGCATCCCTGAGGGCAGATTGCTCGGAGTGGTAGCGATCTCGGAGTCCCCGAAGAAACTGCTTGCGGCTGTTGGGTCAGGGAGGTAGCTGGTGGTGGTGCTGATCGTGCTGCTGACACCATTGATGGAGCAGGTGAACGTGGAAGTTCCATCTGAGTTCCCGGACGCCAAGACTGTGGCCGGCGCAGCCGCCAACAGGAGCAGAACCCCAGCCGGGAGCAGTACCCAACGTCTGAAATCGAGCAACGTCCTCATCACAATGAACTCCTCAAGTAGGTATCCTCGACCACTGCGGCTGGTACTGAAATAATTGCGCTCCATCTGGGCCCCAGGGGAGCCCAGCAAATGCCTAGTACGGCGGACGCCCCGGTTGCGCTCAGCGCCCTTGTGCTGAACGCCGATGTTCGCTGATGGGCATCCGTAGGAAGGGGCGGCGCTGAGGTCGTCGTGAGAGACTGCCACCCCGGGTCCGTGAGCGAAACCGAGTACCGCGAGGCAAGGGGTTCCGACCCGATTCGTCCCGCGGAACCACCGAGTTCGACGGGCCGATCCGTACCGATGACCTCCCCAAAGCTCTCCACTCTTCCTCCCGACCCGTCCCGGACCCTACCCAGGAGCGGATCCATCTGCTTCGCGGCACGAGCGCTCGCTTGAAGGACTTTAGCGCTTTGTGACACTGGATGAAGATCTTGTACGCTGACATGACGGTAATGTCACCGATCCGTAACACGGCTGGCAATCCGGCACACTTGAGCCCCTACGCGCTTGCGGGACCAAAGGGAGTATCCAAACCGGGGTTCCCAGTCGGTATGAGGAGAGGTGAACTCAACCGGCGGGTGCCCAGTTCGGACATTGGACTCTTCCCAGCTCGACGTACGGTGCCCGGACGCAAGTGGCCCGGGCTGGGAGCTGGGCCAGATCGGAACGGGACCAGATCAAAGGTCCAAGCTCCCAAGGCTTGACCGAGGCGCCGGCCAGGGTCTCCCGCCCAAAATAGCGCCTGTGCCAGTCGGCCAACCCGACCGGGCAACGTCTCAGGCGGCCTGCTCCAGCGCCCGGCGGGTCAGAACCTGAGCCAGATGGAGTCGATACTCAGCGCTGGCGTGGACGTCGCTGGTGGGATGGAGGCCATCTGTGGCGTGCTCCGCAGCTTCTCCTAGAGTGGCGCCAGAACGCAGCGCCGACTCCACCGCGTGGGCTCTGACCGCCGTCGGCCCCGCGTGGGTGATGCCAACTCTCCAGCCGTCGTCTGAGAGCTGAACCCCCACTCCTACGATCGCCCAGTCGAAGAGCCTTCTGCGGAACTTCAGGTAGCGGTGAGCGCCGGTGGCGACAGGGAAGTCCACCTCGCAGACCAATTCGTCGGGTGCCAGCGCGGTCGTGAACAGGTGCTGGAAGAACTCACGAGCCGGGATTCGCCGACGGTCGGTCACGATCACGGCGTCCAGCATCAGGGCGAGGGTCGGGTAGTCGCCGGCGGCGTCTGCATGAGCCATTACCCCTCCTATCGTTCCCCGGCTCCGCACCTGGGGGTCGCCCACCTCAGACGCGATCTCCGAAAGCAAGGGAAGGTGGCGGCGCACTACCTCAGACCGAACCAGAGTGGCGTGCCGGGTCATCGCTCCGACGCGGAGCCTTCCATCCTGCGGGGTGACGTAGTCGAGCTCGCGCACCGGGTTCACATCGATGAGGTGCTCTGGCTGCGCCAGGCGCAACCTCATCATCGGAAGGAGACTCTGCCCTCCGGCGATCAGCTTTGAATCCGGACCTGCCGAACCCAGCTGAGAGACGGCGTCCGCCACTGAGGTGGCACGTGAGTACCCAAATGCAGCAGGGATCACGACTCTGCCTCCTGAATCAGCTTCCAGATCCGGCCGGGACTGGCCGGCATGTCCACATGGTGGATGCCCAACGGGCTGAGCGCGTCACAAATCGCGTTGATGACCGCGGCGGAGGAGGCTATCGTGCCCGCCTCCCCAATCCCCTTGACCCCGAGTTCGTTGGTTGGACTCGGGGTGACCGTGCGATCCAACGTGAGTGCGGGAATCTCGTTGATGGTTGGAATCAGGTAGTCGAGGAGGGTTCCCGTCAGCATCAGCCCGGACTCCTGGTCGTAGGAGATCTCCTCGAAGAGCGCCTGGGCAATGCCCTGGGCGATGCCTCCGTGCAGCTGACCCTCCACGATCATAGGGTTGATCACATTGCCACAATCGTCCACTGCCACATATCGCTGCACGGCGACCGCGCCGGTCTCCCGGTCCACCTCTACCACGCAGATGTGAGCACCGAACGGCCAGACGAAGTTGGGGGGATCGAAGTAGCTGACGGCCTCCAGGCCGTGCTCCATTCCCGCCGGCAGGTTCGGTCCATAGGCGGCGAAGGCGACCTCCTGGATGGTCTTGTGGGCGGTGGGGTCACCCTTGACCGCGAAGGTGCCCTGTTCGAAGACCAGGTCGTCGGGGGACGCCTCCAGCAGGTGGGCCGCCAGATTCCTGGCCTTCTCTCGTACCACCACCGAGGCCTTGTGGAGGGCCATTCCCCCGACGGATAGGCTGCGGCTTCCGTACGTTCCGTAGCCGAAAGACGGTCCCTCCGCGGTGTCTCCGTGGCGCAATTCCACCATCTCAAGGGGGACGCCGAGGGTATCCGCCACTATCTGCGAGAAGGTGGTGTCGTGCCCCTGGCCCTGAGAGTGGGTGCCGACGTAGGCGGCCACCGAGCCGGATGGCAGGAACCGAATCTGGGCCGCTTCCACCAGCGATATCCCACCTGTCGCCGCCGCTGTCGGCTGGCTGGGCCCAAAGCCGCAGATCTCAACCCAGGTGGACAGGCCGATCCCGATCAGCCTCCCCTGCTTGCGCCCTTCCTCCTGCCGCTGCCGCCACGAGGTGTACTCCACCAACTCCATCGCGCGATCCAGCGAGCCGTCGTAGTTTCCGGAGTCGTAGGTCAGCCCGAAGTTATTGACGAAGGGGAACTCGCGAGCAAAGTTCTTGCGTCGCAGTTCGGCGGGATCCATCCCGATCTCCTGCGCCACTCGGTCGACCATGCGTTCGCACAGATGGGTCCCTTCGGGACGCCCTGCGCCGCGGTAGGGGTCAGTGGGCACCTTGTTGGTCAGAACACCGACCGTGCGGGCCTGGATCGCCTCCCAGCGGTAGACCCCGCCGGCCATCAGGCAGGCGCAGGCCTGGAAGGCACCAAAGGTTCCGTGATAGGCACCCAGATCGAGGACCTGAGTCAGCCGTAGTCCGAGCAAGGTGCCGTCTCTCAGGGCTGCCGCCTCGGCAGTGAACACCTGTCCGCGGCCGTGGTAGGTGGTAAGGACGCTCTCGGTCCTGGTCTCGATCCAGCGCACCGGTCGCCCCAGGATCCGAGAGGCTGCGGGCACCAGGTAGTCCTCAGGGTACGGGCTGATCTTGCTGCCGAAACCCCCGCCGACGTCCTCAGACACCACCCGTACCCGGCTCTCCGGGAGCCCCATCGCCCCCGAGATGAACAGGCGGATGAAGTGAGGATTCTGGCTGCTCAACCAGATCGTCAGCCTATCGTCGTAGGGGGAGTAGTCAGCCAGAACGCCGCGCGGCTCCATCGCGGTGGGGGCCAGCCGCTGCTGCAGGATCCGCTCGGTCACCCGCACCTCGGCCCGGGCGAACGCGGCGTCGATGTCACCTCCGTCGAACGTCATATCCCAGCCGACGTTGTCGGGTCCGCCGACATGGGCGAGGCGACTACCCGGCAGCAACGCCTCCTCTGGATCCACGACCGCGGGCAGTGGCTCGTAGTCGACCCGGACCAGCTCGGCGGCATCCGCCGCCAGGTAGCGATCGGTGGCCACCACCACCGCGACCGGTTCCCCTTGGAAACAGCTCTCCTCCCCCGCGATCGGAAAGCGCTCGGGGACGAACTTCTTGTCCGGGACGAAGCTCGGAGTGACCGGCATCGATCCCTGCAACTGCTTGTGAAAGTCCACCGCTGTGAGAACGGCGAGCACTCCGGGAAGAGCGGCGGCGGCGCTACCGTCGATCCGAATGATCCTCGCGTGGGGGTGTGGGCTCCGCACAACCGCCATGTGGAGCAGCCCGACCGGAAGGCGATCCTCGATAAATCTTCCATGACCGGTTATCAGGCGAGGGTCCTCTCTGCGCTGGACACGGGCTCCGATCAGCTGACTGACGGCCATCCGTTTACCCTCCCATCGCCGTTGCTGCTGCCGAGCCGTCTCGCATCGCCTGAGCTGCGGCATGAACGGCTCGCCGAATGTTCACGTACCCGGTGCAGCGGCAGAGGTTGCCCTCCAGCCCTCGTCCGAGCTCTTCGTCGGTCGGATTCGGATTCTCGGCGAGCAAGGCAGAAGCGGCCATGATGAACCCTGGGGTGCAGAAGCCGCACTGAAGGCCGTGGGACTCCCAGAAGGCCGTCTGCAGCGGATGCATCTCTCCCGGAGGGGCGAGCCCTTCGATGGTCGTGATGGCCATTCCGTCGGCCTGGACCGCGAGCATCGTGCAGGACTTGACGGGAGCGCCGTCACACAAGATGGTGCACGCTCCGCATTGGCTGGTGTCGCACCCCACGTGGGTTCCCGTGAGCCCGCATCGCTCCCGCAGGAAGTGCACCAGCAGCAATCGCGGCTCGACTTCCTCCTTGCGCTCGACGCCGTTGACTGTCAGCCGCAATGTCTGGGCCATCCTTAGCCTCCGTCAAACTCGGGCAGCTCCACTCGACTCCCCCGGACCGTACAGCCGCGCCCTGGGACTCTCTGCTGAGACCATCGTGATTCAGAACTCCCGGACGGGGGGCTGCCAGCGAAGTATGGCCCTCTGCAGGGCGGTTGGCAAGGGCTCCCCGAGAGGGGCGTCGGTCCGTCGGCGGATGGCTGGGGCGCGGCGAACGGAGCAGGTCGGGAAACCCCTGAATGGATCTCCTCTAGCCGCTCGGAGAGTGCTCCCTTCGCGACCGGTCGACAGCGGCGGCCCCTGGTCAGCCGAGCAGAGGAAGCACCTCGCTGAGAGTGCTGATCTCCTGTCCGCTCCACTTCGTGTCCGGGTCGTACTGCAGATGGGAGTCCGGCTGGCCCGGGTGGTGAACAATTCGGAAAGCTCTAATCCCCATGGCCTCGGCTCCGCTGAGCTCGTGGCTTCCGCCGTCGCCGACGTAGATGCACTCGGGGGCGCTCAGCTCTATTGTCGCCAGTGCCTTGCGATAGAGTTGCCCGTCCGGCTTCCGGCGCCGCTCCGTCCATGAGAATAGGGCGACCATAATTGGTCCGGTCCAGTTCAGCGACGGCCAGAGCTCAGGGGTCTCCGATGAGGAGTCGCTGATCACTGCCACCCTCAAGGCCCGATCTCGCAGGGTGGCCAGCAGCGAGGGCGTTTCGGCCCGGGGCTTGCTCAGGACCTCTCGAAACTGCTCCATGCGCAGCTTTGTGGCCGCCGTGACGGCGTCGGCGGTGGGCGTGTGACCTACTCGGCGGCACAAATCGATCAGCATCTCCGGCAAAGGCCCGAGCGCCGCGGTTGCACGCTCGGTGTAGCTGGTCTCCATAAGCTCCTGGAACGCCTCGACCGGAGCGCCGAGAGTGTGAGCCAGCTCCGTGGTGCGCAAGCGCGCCTCTTCAACGTCCCAGCCGTCGATCAGGGTGCCGTAGAGATCGAAGATGACTCCCCGGTACGGCACCTCTCCAGTCTACTGGGGGACGGTTGGGCTCCGAGCTCCACGGTGGCCGGCTTCGCTGCTTGCCTGGGGCAGTCCGGCGATCATCTCGAGGGCGTGGGGCAGAGCCGGCCAGACCGCCTCGAGACTCTCTTGAGTGGCACGCAGCGCCCCGGGCAGCGCCAGGACCAGGGTGGACCCAACCGCGACCGCAACCTGCCGCGAGAGCATTGCGTGAGGGGTGTGCTCCATGCCTGCGCGGCGCATCACCTCGCCGAATCCGGGGATCTCAAAGTCGCCGACTGACAGGACCGCCTCCGGAGTCCTGTCTCGGGGGTGCAGGCCGGTGCCCCCGGTGCAAACGAGAATGGCAGGTCGCAGCTGGTCCACCGTGGTTCTTATCCACTGCGAAACCTGGTCCGGCTCATCCGGCAACAGCTGACGGAGAACGATCTGCGAGGGCAGATCCAGCAGTCGTTGGGCCAGCCAGTCCCCACCGGTGTCCTCCCGCTTCCCAACCGACCCGAGGTCGCTGACCGTGAGCAGTGCGGCTCGCCACAGCCCCGAAACACTTGGGCTCTCACAGCGGTCTGCCTCAGCCATCCGATCGCTCCCCACTCGGCGCCGGGACCATTGGCGCCAGCGCCGCGTCCGGGACAGCCACCTGCTGAAACTCCAGAAATCGGGAGCGCAGGCTGGCGTACTGGCTGTTCAGCGCCGCCTCGTCGCCGCCGCCCCCCGTATCCCAATCCGACATGTAGTGGACCGCCACGATGCCTGCCTGGAGTGCCTCCTTGAGGCAGCCGAAGCATGGCCTCATCGTGGTGTGCAGGGTTGCTCCCAGAGTGGACTGCCCGAACCGAGCCGCGGCCAAGAGAGCGTTCTGCTCAGCGTGAACGCAGATGCACAGGTCATAAGCGCGACCCTCTGGATACGCCTCGCTACTTCGATGCGCACATCTGTGGCAGCCTCCCTCGGAGCAGTTTGGCATCCCGATTGGCGTCCCGTTGTACCCGGTGCTGAGCACCCTGTCGTCGCGCTCCACCACCGCCCCCACCCGGCGACCCAGGCAGTCGGCCCGAGTCCGTGCCGCCAGTGCCAGCAGCATGAGGTACTCCTGCTTGTTGGGCCTGGCGAGACTCCCACCGATCACCTCTTCTGCCGCCGTGGTCCGGGACTCACTCTCTGAGTTTGACACCGCGGGGGAGCTGGCGCTCAGGCAAGGGCCCTCAAAACGGTCGAGGTATCGACGACGGTCGCGAACTCGTCGTGCAGACTGGCCGCTGTAGTCTGCGCGATTTGGTCGGCGGGAATCAGCTCCCCAGACGGACTCACGCGATCGAAGGCGCGAGTAGCGTCCATCACGAAAAAAGTCGTGTACCCGAGGTCGCCGGCCATTCGTGCGGTGCTCTCGCAGCAGTGGTCGGTAGCAATCCCGCAGATGGCAACTGACTTGACCCCGTGGTCCTGGAGCCAATGGTCCAGATCAGGCTGGCCATAGAAGGCCGAGTGCACATGTTTGGTCACCAGCAGATCGGGGTCGCCCCGCAGCACCGCCTGGAACTCGTTTCCCGGAGTTCCGACGGCGAGCGGCGAGTCCAGCTCGCGAGAGTCGTGACGCACGAAGACGACGGGTTGTTGGTGCGCGCGGAAGGCGGCCAGAAGCGCGTCGACATGGTCCTCGAGCTCGGGGTTGTTGCGCCTCCCCCAGACGGGCTCGTCGAATCCCCTCTGGACGTCGATCACGACCAGGGCGCACGGGCTGGGTAGCATCAGCTCGCTCACCGTGACTCCAGCGCTCCGAACAGCTGCGGATCGAGTCCTGGAAACTGGGATAGATACTCCAAGCGCTCGTGACGGAGCCGCTCCACGATCGCGGCATGCTCGTCGAGCCGACCCTGCCTGCGGTAGAGGAGGCGCGGCTGCAGCAGCTCCGGGTCGTCGATCCCCGGAACCGAAGTCGCCACCTCGTAGCCGAAGTCCGGATCCAGCTCCCACGAGATCGTTCCCTCGGCGATCGCCTTGACGGTGGCTGACGAGTCCGGGATCCGGACCTTCTTGGCCAGGGGGTCGCGCTCCCCACCTCCCACCGAGCCGGTGTTCAACAGATAGACCTGGAACCCTCCACTCCGGTGAAGCTCGAAGAAGCGGTTGCCCTGCTGGGCGTGCAGCAGCGGGAAGAACGGGTTCGTGCCCGGGACGCGGAGAGATTTGCCAGCCTCGGCGGCGCCCCCGGCCGCGGTGCCCTTGGTTTCGCCCAACATGAAGTAGATTGCGGCCTGGTCGACCGACAGCCTGGCGACTGCCGGGATGATCCCGTCATTCCGGTTCAGGATGAGCAGGGCGGACACGGGGGGCACCTCCCGTGCGTCCCGCGACCAACCCAGCGCGCTCATCGGAAAGACCGCCCGTCCGTTCTGGGTGTAGCTCTCGTCAAAGAAGTCGACCGGCCCGTCCACCTCCTGCTGGGAGACGTTCTCCAGGTAGGCTCCAGGTGAGGTGACCGCCGAGTAGATGGTGGGCTCGTCCTTCTGGCTCAGGGCGTAGGTCTTGGCGAAGCACCCGTTTTCACTGCCGTAGACCTTTCCCCCGGGCATCAGCGCCACGAAGTCGTCCTGCACCGGCTTACTCTCGTTCTGACGGGTGAAGGTGGTGGTGGTCTTGCCGGTGCCCGAGAGGCCCACTATCAGCAGGGTGCGCTCGCCCGCCTGGGTCGGGACCACCTTGCAACCGGCGTGGAGCGCGAGCCCTCCCCGCTCGTAGACCAGCCGGTTCCACATCCTCAGCAGCCCCTTCTTGGACTCTCCGAAGTAGTCGGAGTTGATCACCCTGGTGATGCCCGCCTCCAGATCGACGGCGATCAACCGGTCCTTGGGGTACCCCAGGGCCTTGAGCGCGGGCGTGTAGACCACCGTGAACCAAGGAGCGAAATCGGGTTCGATCGTGTCGTCCTGGAATAAAAGATGGTCCTGCATCCCCGCGATGTTGGCGTAGGCCTGGTCCATGACCAGCCGCGCCGGGCAGCGGAAGTCGGGGTCGTTGCCGATGTAGCCGTCGATCACCACGATGTCGCGACCGCTCAGGTGCTCCTCCTGCAGGGCTGCGACGCGCCCACCCTCGTCTTTGGAGATGGTCTGGCTCGAAGTGGTGGACGGGTCGTCGGTCACGATGTAGGTCGACTCGGTGCTACGAGCCAGGACCTCGGTCTGGACGTTGTAGTTGCCGTAAGCCGTGCGCCTAGCCGTCGGCATGGCGGCCGTCATCGCTGTCAGCTCTACCTGCGACGGCCTCCGGTGCACGCTTCGGGCCATGGGGATGTATGGATTGACGACCTGATTCATGGCGACCTCCTCAAACTGGCCCCAGCGGCGACATCCGCGGCAGATTACCGCAATCGGGCGCCCGCCGTGCGGCCGCTCGGTGCCGATCTCATTGTCGTCGCGCCTCCACCGAGGTAGCCTTGTCGGCACGCGGATTGGACAACAGGGAGGATTTGCTATGGCCGATCCAGACGGCACCCACCAAGGCGGGGCGACCGTGGCCACGATGATGACGCGGGCGGTGATAACCGCCAACCCCGAAATGACGGTGGAGGAGGTAGCCTCCATGCTCCACCAATATCACATCACCGGCATGCCGGTGGTGGACGAGCACCAACGGGTGGTGGGAGTCGTGAGCGAGATGGACGTGGTGCGCAAAAAGGGTCGGACGGTGGCTGCGATCATGACCAGCACTCCCCGCACCATCGAGGAGCATGTCCCGCTTGCCGAGGTGGCAGAACTGCTGATGACGGAGCGCATCAGACGGCTGCCTGTGGTGAGGCACGGGAAACTGGTCGGGCTGATCTCCCGGACCGACCTAGTCCGATTCTTCGCGCAACACCAGTGGGCTTGTGCCGCATGTGGGGCGACCCAACGTGGTCTGGAGCCCCCGAACAGCTGCCCTAGCTGTGGCGCGGAGGGGTCCTTCCACCTTGAGGAGGCTCCCTCCGGAATGTGAGTCGGCGCCCCGGCACAGGAGAGTTCACTCCCGAGATCGGGCTCGGAGCTTGCTCAGGTCGTGAACCGCGTCAATCCAGCGAATGGTGCCGCTGTAGGAGCGCATCACCACTGAGTGGGTCTCGACCTGTTCGCCGGCGAAGCGGACGCCGCCCAACATCTCCCCATCGGTGATCCCCGTGGCTGCGAAAAAGATGTTGTGGCCGCCGGAAAGCTCCTCAGCTGGGAAGACGTGCTCAGGATCAAAGCCCTCCTCGCCTACCAGGTTGCGTTCATCCTGGTCGCGGGGCCAGAGCCGACACTGAATGTCGCCCTCGATGCAACGCACGGCACATGCGGTCAGGACCGCCTCCGTGGCTCCACCGATTCCCATCAAGACATCGATTCCGGTGCGCTCCGGGAGCGCCGCCATGATGCCCGCCGCCACATCCCCGTCGGTGATAAGCATCACCCGTGCGCCCGCCCGTCGAATCTCGGCCAGGAGGCGCTCGTGTCGTGGACGGTCCAGGACCACCACCGTCAGGTCCTGGACATGGCGATTCTCGGCCTCCGCGATCCGGAGCAGGTTTTCAGTCGCGGTCTTCCTGAGGTCGATCGCTCCCCGAGCCCTAGGTCCAACGACAAGCTTCTCCATGTAGAAGCAGTGGGTCTGGAGGAGGGTGTCCCGCTCTGCCAGCGCGACGGTCGCGATTCCACCCGGGAGACCGCGTGCCACGAGGCGGGTGCCGTCGATCGGGTCCACCGCGACATCGACCAATGGCGGATTGCCGTTACCAACCTGCTCGCCTATGTAGAGCATCGGCGCCTTGTCCTTTTCCCCTTCTCCGATCTTGACCACGCCCGACATGTCCACGTAGGACAGGCTGCGGCGCATCGACTCCACCGCGGCGCGATCCGCGGCGATCTTGTCGTCTCGACCCATGAAGCGGGCGGCCGCCATCGCCGCTCCCTCCGTCACGCGAACCAGCTCCATCGCCAGGTTTCGGTCGGTAGGGGTGCCCGGGTCGGTCGTCAGAAGTTGGGCCTTGGTGGGGTCCGAGGCGAATGTCATGGCGCGCCCAGAATAGCGTCTGGCCGCTGCCGCGGGGCAGCCGATGGGCGCAGAATCAGAAAGATGGCCCGGAATCGCCCGACCCCGAACTCAGCTGAGTCGACCACCCCCAACCGCTTTGAGTACGACGAGCCGCAGAGAGCGCTGGTGGTGGAGTGGCGCGATGGCATCACGGAGAGGATCCCGTTCCCACTGCTCAGGCGTTCCTGCCCATGCGCCGCCTGCCGGGGCGAGCTGGGAAGCCCCGGGCGTTTTCAGCTCGCCCCAGAGCTGCGCCCTGGCGAGGACGAGTTGGCTGACATCGCGCTGGTCGGCAACTACGGTCTCAAGGTGATTTGGGGAGATGGCCATGACACCGGCATCTACCGTTTCGAGCAGTTGAGGGAGCTAGGGCGGAAACCGACACCCTAAGACTGCTCCTCCAGGAGCCTGCGCACCTTGGCAGCGACGATTGTCGGCTTGAACGGCTTGATCACCACGTCCCTAGCCCCGGCCTCCAATGCCAGCCGCTCCCCTGCGGGGTCGCGCTGCTCCGGCATCAACACCACCCCTGCGCGGGGCGACTTCCCGGACTCCACCAGGCGCCGACAGAGGGCCCGCCCATCCTCCTCCAGGGTCACGTCGCAGAGCAGCAGGTCAACCCCCCCTGCCAGGCACAGTCTCTCGGCCTCCGCAGCCGTCCTGACCCAAGTGACCCGGTGCCCTTCCATTCCCAGCTTGAAGTCGAGGATGCGGCCGATCATCGGCTCATCTTCTGCCAAGACGATGTGAGCGCTCTCTGCCTCCTCCATCTGCCGAGTGTACTGTTCGCAGCTCCGAATGCCGCGGACGCAGACCTCCCTGCTCGTGGCACGATTGCTCCGGGCGAAACATCGGGCCCGGTTGGCACGATGCAGAGGGCATGGCGGGGGAGGCGCCTAGCGGTCTTCGATCCTGACCGTGTCTAAACGGCTCAACTCGGATGCGCCCCGGGCCCAGAGGCCGACCCCGTCTTCTGCATCGCAATCGCCAGAGCCCATTTGCCCAGGCGGCCAGACCAGGGCCCGCGACCAGGAGCGCCGCCCCCGCACTGGATCCTTGGATGGTCGGCGCCTTGGCCCCGATGTGATGGGCGGTTGATGTCAACCTCATCTGTGAAGGCATGCACCTGGCCTGCGCGGGGAATGGCCTAGAGGGGCTGTTGCTGGTCGGCGTGGCGATTGTGCTGCTGCTCTTCCTCGTGGTAACAGCCAAGGGCCAGTCAGACTAGCGAGTCCGGCGCCCGACCTTCGTCAGTCGCTGCCGGGGTGCTCGGCCTGTCGGCTCAGAGCGTGCGAGCGTGGCTCGACGCTGGCGTGCTCGACGTTGTCCCCAGTTCTCAACCCCGGCAGGTCTCCACCCCGCGTCTCGTATTGGTCGTCTCGCTGGTGCATCGCCTGTCCCGAGCGGGTCGCGATCGGGACCTGCTCCGGGCGGTGGTCGACCGTCTCGAGGACGACCGGGTCAGCACGCTTCCGCGGGTCCGATGCTCCCTCGATCAGCTGCGCCGGGGCCAGGTCGAGGCCTTGTCGGCCGAGAACCTCTGCGCGGGTTCCGCCCGGCTCGCACCCCTCATGCCGCCCGGGTCATCGCTGGGCTGCAGGGAGCCGGTCAGGCAGTCCCTGAAAGAAGCTCTCCTCGCCCTGGGGAGCACTCCGGCTGCAAAGCTGCTGGCTATCGCCGCGCGGGTACGACCCTTGAGCGGCTCTGTGTGGTCCAGCCGATCGCCCACCGGACTCAAGGCAGCACGGTGAACCGGTTCCCGCCGATTGGTCGAAGCATCTCGAAGTGTCGCCTGTCCAAGGTCACGATGGTGCGGGTGCGGTGGCGGTGGGCAAGTACGACGTTGGACGCGTCAGCCACGCCGATGTCGTGGTCACCGTACCTGGCGACGATCGAACGGGCTTGTTGGAGGTCGGCGACGTCGAATCCGGCCAGGTCCCACGCTCCGCTGGTCAACTCATCCAGCACCGCCAGTTCGGCGTGCACCCCGTGCCGCGTCGCCACGAGGTAGTCGAGCTCGGCGATCACGTAGGGCGAGACAACCAACAGATCGGTACTGGAGTTGAGATGGTGCTCGACCGCAGCGTGGTCCGGCTCGGACGCGTCGAAGTAGGCCAGCAGCGCGCTGGTGTCGACGATGAGGTCAGGCACGCCTTACCGTTCCCCGAAGCCCGCCAGCAGTTCGTCGGCCTGCCGTGCGATCGGCTGACCGCTTGAGAACAGTCCCCCGTGCGGGCGAGGCCGGGACGCGCCGACGGCCAGGCGGATCGATTGACGAATCACCTCTGCTTCCGACAGGCCCCTCTGGGTGGCAGTGCGCCTGATGGCGACCTTGAGATCTTCCGGCAGGTATAGAGTCGTCTTCTCCACGAACCTATGGTACCACCGGTGGCGGTGGCACACACCATGGAGGCACGCCTGTCCGGCTTACGAAAGGTAACTATATACATGGCGCACCAACTGCTCTATGATTAGGTAGATGAAATCACCTCGAACTCTTCTGGAGGCGGTCAGTTACTTCGCGGACCCTGAGGTCGCCCATCAGTTCGTGGTCGAGCTTCGCTGGCCCACCGGCGTCACGTGCCCAAGAGAGGGCTGCGGCTCCGACAGAGTCCAGTTCATCTCTACCCGTCGGCTGTGGCGCTGCAATGGCTGTGGCCGGCAGTTCACCGCCAAGGTAGGGACGATCTTCGAGGAGTCGCCCGTCGGATTCGACAAGTGGCTTCCCGCCTTCTGGCTCCTGTCGAGCAACAAGAACGGGATCAGCTCTTGCGAGCTGGCTAGGGCGCTTGGAGTCACCCAGAAGACGGCGTGGTTCATGGTCCACCGGATTCGCACCGCGATGACTACCCCGACCTCCCGTCGCTTGGCCGAAACCGTGGAAGTCGATGAGACCTACGTCGGTGGGGTGACCCCAGGCCGTACCCCCGGAATAGTCGCCGGGCGCAAGTCTCGCGGACCTCGCTTCGGCAAGACCGTCGTGATGGGATTTGTGGAGCGCAAGGGAGAGGCTAGGGCGATGGTGGTCCCCAATGTCAGGCGGGCGACCCTTCTGCCCCAGATCAGGGAGAACGTCGAGCCAGGGACCAGGGTGATCACGGACTCGCTGAACTCATACGCGACCGTGGGCCGCGAGTTCCCCCACGACGTGATCAATCACATGGAAGGCTTCGCCCGAGGCGATATCACCACGAACCGGGCGGAGAACTTCTGGAGCGGACTGAAAAGGACCCTCGGCGGGACCTACATCTCAGTTCAGCCGAAGCACCTAGACCGCTGCGTGGAGGAGCAAGCCTTCCGGTTCAACTCCCGGAGGGAAGTGGACGGAAGTCGCTTCGCCCAGGCGGTGCGCCAGACGGACGGGAAGCGGCTAACCTACAGGAGACTTACGAAGGGGAGCTGATGCCCGACACCGGACGCCCGTACCTAAGCATGGCCGTGTTGTGTGAGAAGGTTCTGCAAGAGCCGGACGGGGTCCCTTCGCTCGTTCGGATCGTTGATCGCGTCATCATCAACACCGTACCGCCGACAACCATATCTAGCCAACTGGGGACCCAGACTTCTAGCACGATTAGCTTGACCCTGGCGCTGATGTTCAAGGCAGGCGCCGCACGTGGTCAGAAGGCCCTGACGATTCGGTTGTCGAGACCATCCGGCCTGCGTCTCCCCGAGACAACCCTTCCCTTGTTATTTGAAGGCGACGACGATCGTGGAATCAACATCTTCCTGCCGTTCGTCTTAGGGATTCAGGAGATGGGGATTTACTGGTTCGACTTGGATCTGGACGGAGAACTGGTCGGTCGTATCCCGCTCCGGATCGTGAACCAGCAAGTGTCCGTGTCTACGCCGCCGATACTGGGATAACCCACCTCGGTGCGCCTAGGACCGCCTCTGTTGGCACGGTCAGATTGCCTTGCTCGGTGCGACCTGCCGCGGACGAAGGTTCAGCACCCAGAAGGACGATTGACCCAAATCTGGCCCGCAGTTCACGGAGCGTCGCCCGGAGATCGTCTTGACTCCCAGAACCATTCGAGAACTCGGCCAGGGCAAGCTCCACCCCATTCGCCAGAGAGATCGCCCTGGCGTCGGTCCACGCATCCGAGTCCCACGCTCCCAGTGCGACCCACCGACACAACTCGCGCAAGGTCGTGCGCCGTTCCACGTAGTCGTCGAGTCGAGAACAAATCTCCGTCATGGGTTCATTAGGCATGTGCATACCAACAAGTGAGGTAGAGGTCGAGGCGAGAGACATCAAGCGCTTTTTCAGGGAGGCGCGGTTCTTCCAGCAAATGCTGGACGGGCAACTGATTGAAGATCGGAAGCCAGCTAAGGTTCCACATCCGTTCCCGTCTGGCGAGCCGCCCGGCACAGTCAGCCTCATGGTTCATTACCGCTTGCCCCACGGGTGCCTGGTCGCAAAGTGTCACAGATATGAGCGCCCCGGAGGGTCGATCGGGGCTAGCGGCTTTGACGATCCCAAATGGCTCCAGATAGATGGCGTCGTGTATTGGGTCCGCTCGTTGGCAGGCAACCATCGGCGCAGACGCCGTTGGTACTAGCTGGCCGATCGTGGACGGCGAACCCGCTTGACGCGCTTCGCCTCCTCCGCTTCGACCTCTGACTTCGGGACGGCAAGCACAGTCCGCAGAGAAGCCTTGAGACGCGCCATAGCGCTCCCGGCCTCCTCTTCGGTTAACCGAACCCGCCCCATCGTGGCTCCGCTCATAGCCCGGGTCCCTCCTGGGTAGGCATAGTCGGTGCCTGCTTGCCAACCAAACTAACACTAGGGCGGCAGTCTGGGAAGGGCCCGAGTGATCTCGATGTTGACGCTAAGCCACTTCGATGCCGTCAACACACTTCGCCACGGGTCGGGACGGGGATCTCGTACCCTGTGGCGGTCTTCTGAGTCTTGGAGGACTTAGGCATGGGTCAAGGGTAGCGCGTGGCTGACCGTCCGGTTTCTGAAGTGCTGCGCGATGCAGACGATGGGCTCCAACTGGTTGAGCGGGCGCTCGTCGAGATCACAGACCTCCCTGGCCATCAGCGCGTAGCCGGCGTGCGCAACCTGCCCGTCTGGGGGCGCGCCCTAACCCAGACATTTCAGAACCTTCGTACTGCAGTCGGCAACCAAAAATTTAACCAGTGGTGGTCACCGTGGCAGACCGAACTCAAGACCGATCCCGATTTTGTCTACCTCTGGGATCTACGGAACCAGATCGAGAAGGAGGGGACGGTCGGATCGTTGGGATACGTCATGCATATCGACCACCTCGACACGAGCCAGCTCGGGCCGCCACCCCCCAATGCGGTCGGGTTCTTTGTCGGCGACCGCTGGGGCGGAGCCGGGTGGACGGTTCGCAAGCCAGACGGAACCACCGAGGCGTTCTATGCCCAATTGCCAGGAACGGTTCGCAGCCACTTGTTCTTTACCGGACCAACTACCAGCCAACGCCGTCCACCTCCCAAGCAGTCAATAGACATAATCGCCCGCCGGTACGTCGACCTCTTGCGCCGGATTCACGCCTCCGCGCGCAAGGAGTTCGGGTCCGGGTAATAGTCGTCGATTCGATCGATCGCCGCCAATCCTTCGGCTGGCGAGTCTGGACCCCAGATCTCTACGTTCTGAACCAGGCGTGGGCGCGAACACTCATTCCGAAGCATGGCGAGCAGCACGGGCATGGCCCTCTCGTAGTCGCGGCGTTTCGGACGCTCCCGAAGCCGACGTGAATCGCTGCCGTCGCACGGCACGTCTAGTCTACGCGTTTGGTGCGCCAACTATATAACCCCGTTACGAAAGGCAACGGGCTTCGGTCAGTCGGCGGTGACATCGCGCTCATACCAGGTGCGGGCTTTGCCGCCAAGGTGCGCCGGGTCGGCCGGACCAACCGGGACGAACCCCGTCTTGGTCAGTACCTTTGCGCCAGGCGGAGGTTGGCAGGCGCGGCTGCTCCACGTAGCTCTCCGAAGTGCTCTCGGTCTGGTCGTCATGGCGCTGGTCGTGGCGCTTGGTGCGGGAAGAAGTGGTCGTGGTGAGGGAACCAGCTGGCGGCCGACCAGGGTCTCCAGCTGCTGCAGGGTGTCGGCGTCGGCGTAGCCGGGGAGGACCACCTTGGCGCCGGCGAGGGTGAGGAAGCTCTGGGCTCCGGCCGGGGTCCAGCGGGCGGCGGCCTGACGGAGGTCCTGCATGGCGATCAGGGTGACCATGTTGCGGCCGCCGCCCTCGGCGAGAAGACGGGGGAGGACGGGCAGAGGGCAGATTGTGGCGACCTCGTCGAGGGCGAGCAGCCAGGGGATGGGGAGAGCGCCGCTGGGGCCGGAGATGCGCAGGGCGGCGAGGCGCAGCTCCTCCACCAGGCCCACGACCAGGGGCGCGCCGTCGGTGGCGGCGTCGGAGGGGGAGACGACGTAGACCGTGTTGGCGCCTGAGAAGAACTCATCGGGGTCGAAGGAAAACTCGGGGATGGCATCGGCGGCGGCGCAGACCCTGGTCGTGTCGAAGGGGGAGAGCATCCCCTGCAAGGCCGACCAGATGCTGCCGCGCTCCCTTTCGGGGGTGCGCAGCAGCCCGTGCAGGATCGCCAGGGCGGCTTTGCTCTCCGCCTTCTGGCAGAAGGCGTGAGCGGGCTCGGCGCGCTGGGCGTGGGTCCAGGCGCAGACGGTCGCCATGGAGCGGTCTTCCAGGGCGGCGGCGTGGAGGAGGACGGCGCAGAGCTGGGTGGCCCGGGTGCGCCAGTGGGTGGCGTCCTCGACGCCCCGGCCGGTGTCGACGGCGAGCGCCTCCGCCCGCTGGCGGGCGGTGTCCCAGTCGCGGCAGCCGCGCAGGGGAGACCAGACCAGCCGCCGGGCGCCGGGAGGCAGGGGGTCCACGACGCCGAGGGGGTCGAAGACCCAGACGGTCCCCATCTGGGCGCGCCGGGCGCAGGTGGCGTCGGGGACGTCGCGGCGGGTGGTGGTGGCCAGCACCGGGCCCTTCCAGGCGACGACGTTGGGGATGATCAGGCCGCGGGTCTTGCCGCTGCGGGGCGGGCCCAGGACCAGGACCGCAATCTGGCGAGGTGCGCTGATCCAGCCTCGGTAGTCACGGCCGCAGCAGATCCGGAAGGATGGAGGAGGGCTGGGCGGTGGGGCCGGGGGCAGCGGCCAGTGCCAGCCGTACCTCCACCAGAGCCGGCGGGCGATATGGCGTAGCCGCCAGCCGATCAGGGTCAGGATGACCCAGGTGATGATCTCGGAGATGTGGACGGTGTAGAGCCACCAGCCGAGCAGGGCCAGCCAGGCGGTGATCAGCAGCCAGCCGATGGCCCTGGTGATGACCGGCCCCCAGCGGCTGGCGATGGACCTCACGGCAGGGTTCTCCGAGGCGGGCGTGTCCGCCGCGCAGGCGGGGGATGTTCCGCCCGCTCGCGCGCGGCAGCCTGGACGAAGGCGCCGAACTCCGGGATGGGGATGGGATCGTCCCAGGGAGCGTCGGGCGGTGGGTGCCGGCCCTCGTGAGCGAGGCAGGGCTCCCAGTCCCGCTGCAGGGAGGCCAGGCCCACCGCCCACCACTCGGCGGCGTCTCTCGGGTGGGCGCCGGGGGCGTAGGCGCGGGCCCTCCAAGCCTGCAGAGCGGCCAGCCGGTGGACCAGCCAGCCGTGGGCGTACCAGCACGTCGGGGCCAGGACGTCCTGGGCCTTCAGCCAGGTGACGAAGGCCTGCAGATCGGCGTACCGCTGGGCGAGCGGGGTGGCTGGACAGCGCTCGAGGTCCCAGGGGGACAGAGCGGGAGCAGCGGCGGAACCAGTGGACCGAGGCATGGGGCCTCCATCGGCGGCTCTTGCAACGCTATGCCGGCGGCCGCTTCCGGTGGCAGCTGTGTACGCCGATCAGGGGCGGGGCGTCAAGCGCGATTGAGTGAGGTCATACGGACGCAGCTCACGAGCTTCTTGGGCCCAGTCCTTGTGTCAGCGTTCGGCACCCGGACCTGATGCGCCAGGGGTCCGTCAAAGTCGTCCTCCCGATCTCCTGCCCGCCTGGCCGAATGGTGCCGCTGGGTGCCGCCGACTGCACGACTGAACTTGCGCGGCCGCCGGAGCCAGCCATTCCGCTGGACTTTGACGGGGACCGGCCTGATACGCCGGTTTGCTTGACTGCTGTGCTCTCTGGTGCTACGGTCCGCTTACTTGAGGCTCGGGCCCCGATAGCGACGGTAAAGCGGGGCCCCCGATTCGACGAAATCAGGGAGGCTCCATGAGGCAGGTAATAGACGCGGCTCGGCGGTCGCGACCACGACGCGCTCCGTACCTGTTACTGGCAGTGCTTCCAGGTATTGTGGTGCTCGCTGCGCTGACAAGTGTGGTTTCCGCTGCTTCGCCCTCAACTACCCTATCCCCGACCACCACTATCATCCCCTGCCCCACGGGCGTTTCAGGCACCTGCTCGGTAACTGTCAGCTACTCAACCACTCCGAGTTCCAGGGGATCTGCGATGGTGTCTCCATCGGCCCCAGCCGGAGCGACATACATTTATCCAAGAGTTGAGTATCTTTCGCAGCAGTGCGGCTCGCTCGGTTGCCGACTCAACTATGAGGTCACCTTAAACGCTGAGGACTGGTACGATCCATACCTCAACCAAGCAGGGGCTGTTTGGACGAACTTTACTTGCAGCGCAGATTGGGGCTGGACCTGCGAATATGGAAGTCACGGACAATTCTGGGACTCTGGTGGCGGTCACGAGGTCAACTGGGGCGATGAGACTGTGCAATTCGCTGGTACAGGTCAGGCATATCCGTATGCACGAATCAATGTCTATCCCAGTGGACAGGTCACCTTCCAAGGAAGCATAGGTTAGGGTGCGCCATGTCAGTTAGGCGTGTAAATGAAGTGGCCATCGGCCTTCTTGTCATTGGCGGTCTCGCAGGCCTGGTCTACCAAGCAGAACTCGGGAAGTCTTTCACTTACTGGAGGGGGGCTCTATTCACCCTGCTTCCTCTATATCTCGGCCTCTGGGTCCTCGCCTTGGCATGGGCCGTGCTTCGCCAAGGACCCATCACCAGCCGCTTGCATCGCACACGGGGACGCCAGACTCTTCAGTAAGTAGCAAGGCATTCCGCGAAGTACGCAGGATCCGCGACGGGGGCCGTGCCTTGGAGTTCGTAGAAGAAGGCGGATCTCGCCCACAAGCCGCCAGCGGCCATTCCGCTGGCGGCCGACGTGTTCCGCACGTTGCGCGACTTTGCGCAATTCCTGCGACCCCTGCGCGGGGATACCCCGCTGTAGGGCATGACGGCGGCACATAGTACCGTAAACGATCGTTCGCGGACACGCTCGGCCGGCATGGCGTTTCACTAGGCCGCACGTGTAACGCAGGCCGTGTCCGCATCTATGTAACGGCCCCCCCGTTTGCGCTACGACTGAACCATGCGTATCGGCTACGGGCGGGTGTCCACCACCGACCAGAACCTCGACGCCCAGCGGGACGCGCTCCAGGCCGCGGGCTGCGACGAGGTCCTGGTCGACAGGGCCAGCGGGAAGCTGGCCCGCCGCCCCGAGCTGGACAAGGCACTCCTGGTCGTCCGTGAAGGCGACCAGCTGGTCGTCACCAAGCTCGACCGGCCCGGACGGTCGCTCGAGCACCTGATCGTCCTGTCCAACGACTTGCAGGCCCAGGGCGTCGACCTGGTGGTGATCGACCAGGGGATTGACACCTCCACCGCAGTGGGCCGGATGTTCTTCCAGATCCTCGGCGCCATCGCCGAGTTCGAGCACGCCTTGCTGGCCGAGCGCACCCGCGACGGCCTGGCCGCCGCCCGGGCCCGTGGCCGTACCGGGGGGCAGCGGCCCAAGCTCAGCCCCCGCCAAGCCAGGATCGCCCAGGACATGTACGAAGCGGTGGGACCCGATGGGCGGCGGGCCCACACCGTCACCGAGATCGCCTCCGAGTTCAGCGTCTCGCGCCCCACCATCTACCGCCACCTCCAGCGCCCGGGTCGATTACCGCCGCCGCTCAGAATCGGTGGACCGGGGACGCTATGAGACGCTGATTGTGGGCATGGGTTGTGAACGCACCCAAGGACCGTCGTGGCCAGCCATCGCGGTCGTCGCATGAACGGCTGTTTGTGGGACCCCGGACCTCTACGAGAACTGCTCCCATGAACCGGAGGGTGGCCGAAGTGGGTGCCTGTTGGCGATCACTAAGAGTACGGAGCTCTGCGGCAGGACCGGAGCCCTGTAGGAGATCTAGGAGAGGAGGCCCCTAGCGGGCAGTCACGCCGATGCGCCACAGGCGCTCGTCGGGCAGGTCAGTGGGGCGTGGCGTTGAGGGCTGGGATCAGGAATGAAAGGCGCCTTGCAAGTTCACATAACGGAGGAAACTCTGGGCTCGCGGGTCGAGTGGGCCGTTAGGCCCCGCCGCACTGGGTGGTAGGGCGAAGAAAAGCCGATCTCCGCATAGGGCATACACTCCGCCGAGGTCGCTCTGGCCAGCGACCGTAATAGACACCTCGCGATTCGAACTGAGTGCATACGCGTACAGCCGTGCGCTTTCGTTGTCGTACCACACCACATAGGTGCTGTCCAAGAGGATCGAGTATCCTACCGCCCCGATCACCCGGGTAGCCCCTCCACCCAACGGTGTAAGCCGCACGTCCGGAACTACCGCCGGAGCCGGGTTCACAGGATCCGGCATTGTGTTGCTCCAGACCACCACGGAGCCGTTGAAGGAAATCGCCTGCGCCTGGGTCGCTTGTGACAATTGGGTAAAGCGCCCTGTCCTCAAATCGACCATCGACGGCCTACCCCCTCGGCTGAAGAAGGGCTCCTGAGCAGCCTGTGGATTCACCGCCGTGTTGAGGAACGCAACGCTCCCGCCAGCAACTTGCGGTCGGATTGGCGAGATCCCGCTAGGAAGCGGCACCCTCCGCGCTGTCAGCTTGCCTAGGTTGTATGCCATCAGTTCTTCGTGTCCCGTGGGTGTGAGCTGGTTCCACACCACCAGGTCCCTTGAAATTGAGTAGAACGGCGGCTCCGTACCGGTCGGACTCTGGGCATGCGCTAGGACGAGCACCTTTCCCGTAATCAAATTGGCAGCCCGCAGGTACCAAAAGGTATCGGTGTAGGTTTCTCCATACTGTAGGTACTCGAGATAGACAACCCAGTTGCCAGCCACCTCGACCGGCGACGTGAGTGTGCCGCCGTACTCGGCTTGACCTACTATGGTGCTACTTCCCGACGGGAAGTGCGCCATGCGAACAAGGTTGTTCAGACTACTTCTGGGTTGGGATGAGGTAGTCCATGCGACCGTCTGGCTATCACAGCTAAGGTTCCCGACGCCGTAGGGTCCCAGGGCCAAGAAGATCTGCGCGGCCAAAGCCACAGACGACACCTGGCTTGGCGGACTGCCCGGCGGATGCGCTCTAGGGCTCGCGCCGCAGCCCCCAAGGGCGATGGCGATCAAGGACGTGTACACGAGTACGCCTCCTCGCCGAGCGGCTCTGCCCATGCAAGCTACCAGAGGATCTGGTTGGGCACGAAGCCTCCGTTTCCTCCCCAACCAGTGGTGAAGTTGTCAGTGAACTCCCACAGCGCGTAGTAGCTGTACCAATACGTACCGTCGAAGTGAGAATCGTTGACAGCAATGGTGTCGTTGGCGGTGTTGTAACCGGAAGCTGGGAAATAGCGCTTGTAATCGAGACCCTGGTAGGGGGCGAGTGGATACCCGTGGTAGTAACTGTAGGTTTCGCCGTTGTACGCTGGCGCGACATTCGCTAAGATGTCTTGAGTCGTGTAGTTCCAAAGGGCCGCCGCGCCAGACGTCCCAGAACCGCCGGGGCCCAGGTCCTGCCACACGTAGTAGTTGTAACCCTGATAGCGATTAGCTTCAGTCTGCATGGCACCCCGGTAGGTGCCCGAGGAATTCGTTCCCATCTGGGCGGCCGCCTCGGCCTGAGGCACGGAAATGCCCCACACTGAGTACATCTCCTGGATAGTTGCAGGCCCGCACCACGAGTCGTTGCCTCCTTCTTGGACGTTGATTTCCCCGAGCGTGTACACAGTACCGCGCCCACCACAACAAACGACCTGCGGGCTTGATGCGCCCGACGCTCGGGGAACAACCCAATGTGCTTGTACATTGGCCAGCTTCGCCTCATACGCATTACGCTGAGCGGGTGACATACCGGCCATCTGTTGCTGGATTGTAGGGGCCAGCGAAGGGCCGCTAGCGAGCGCGGGGTGCAGTCCGCCAGCGAACACCGCAGTCGACAACCCGACCGCCACAGCCCCGGCTAACATGAAACCGAAGGTGATTTTGAAGAGCCAGTTGCTCACGCTTGTACCCCCGTTGGCCGAAGAGAGTGCTGAGTTGTCTGAGGCGGACCCTAGCGCTGCGAGGGCTTGGCGTCAAGGACGTCTGTCGTAGATCAGGTCCCCGTCAAAGTCCAGAAGGAGGGCAGTCTCCGGGTACCGCCTGAGTTCACTGATGCAGTCGGCGGTCCTCATGTCAGCATTCGGCCAGGCGGGGAGGAGATCGGAAGGGCGACTTTGACGGACCCCTGTGTCGTAGATTGTCATAGCTGTGGGAGTTCGGGAGTGCTTCCGAATCATGCGAGGCTACGCCGCCGCGGGCCGCAGACCGCTCATCAGCGCCTGACCGCGGCCGCAAACTCATCTGTCGCCGAGGTAGGCATCTGCCGGAGGGCGTGCGCGACAAGCTCAGCCTTGGTGATCCGCACTCCCCGCAGCCGCAGCTGGACGCCCAGAACCGCGAGCCGGTCGTCGAGGCTGCGCGGAATCCGGACGCCGAGCGCGACGAGGGGATCAAGAGCAGCAGGCCTCTCGCTGGGAGCGATGGGGTTCGCCACATCCCGCTCCACCTCGGACCCCTCGGTCACCGTCTGTGCTCGCGGGCGCAACGGCGCTGGCATTCGGTGGGGTGCCGGGGTCGCGGTCTGCCGGCGCTGGCGCAGGTCGTCTATCCCGCTCATCTCGCTGCCTCCTTGCGAACACTTTCGGCGAGCTGGTGCAGCTCGGCTTGGGCGCGGGCGAGCGCTCCTCCAGGAGGAGTGGCCGCTCCCACCGCAGTTCTCCGCTTCCGCCTTGGCCACCAGTGGTGGTCCGAGATTCCCGGGGTCACCGGCACTTGGTACCTTGTCGCCAGCTCCTCCAACCTGTTGATGGCGGCGAGGTCCGGCCATCGTGCAACCCGATTCGGGACCAGAAGGAGGCGAAATTCAGCCGCCTCGGCGAGCAGCCCTTCAAGCGCATCGAGTTCGCGTCCGGCCAGGACCACGGGAACGACCACCAGATCGGCGGCGGCCATGGCGGCATAGGTGAGTGACGCGGCCCCAGGATGAGTGTCGATCACCACGTCGCGGTGCCACGCATCGGCCCACGATCGAAGCTTGGCGGCGACATCCAATGCCAGGAGCCATGCCCCGGTCGAGGCGTTCACCCCTGGGCCAAGCGCAGCACTTGGCCCAATACCCAGCGCCCTTCCGGCGCTGCCCCTTCTCGCCCCCGCCACCAGCTCTCCCATCTCAGGGGTGGGCTGACCACTCACTGCAGCCCCTCCCAAACGGGACCTTGCAGCTTTCTGATCACCGCCGCTCTCTCCCGCCACTCCTTTGATGTCGTGAGCTGGAGGCTGGACAAGGTCAAGCGCTGCAGCGGGGCTGTGACTTTGGTGGCGACCGGCCAGATCCAGGCTCTTCCCGGCTACACCTACGTTCGGGCCAGCCCGGAGACCATGGTTGGCCCCGGGCAGCCGGTCGGATACGTGGCCGTCATGCAGCTCCCAAGCCCGCAGCTTCACTGCCGGTCCGGATCACGCCGCTGGGAGCCATCGGTACTGGATAGGAGGCTGTGCTTGATTGAGCTGCGACCGCCGTCGCGGTTTCGCATCGGGACTGCGACGGCTGGCTGCAATTGGGCGCTGGGGTCCAAGAATTGGCGCTCGTGGAAGGGAAACGGAGGTTGGCCGCCTCGGGGCTCGCCCTGCTTGCCAGCACGGCAGCTGCGGTTGGGGTGCTCGCAGGAACCGGGCTGACCGCGGTGTCGGCCAGCTCGCCGTCAACGGCAGCGCCGGCTGCTTCCAGTGCGGTGAGCAACCTCTCCACTCTGGTCGCTAGCGCCAAGGCCAAGGAGCGCTTCCTGCTGAACCAGGTGCAGACAGCCAGGAAGAAGCTGGCCACGGAGATGGCTGAGATCCAGCAGGCGCGCTCCCAGCTCGCCGCGCTGATCTCGGCCGAATACACGGGGGTATCCAATGGACTCCTAGAGCTGCTGGCGAGCAACTCGCTCAACCAGGCGCTCACCACCCAGATCACGCTGTCTAGGCTGACCGGCGCCGAGAAGAGCGCCCTCCAGCAGCTGACCGTAAACATCACTGCCGAGCGCGTCACCGAACGAACTCTTCTGGCGGCCCAGCAGGCAGGCGTCGCGACCGAAAAGCGGCTTCAGGCGGAGGAGATCGTGGCTGCCTTCGAGGCCGCCAACCCACCCGCATCCGCGCCTTCGTCTTCCCCCTTCCCCACAGGGGGCACTCACCAGGGGGCCGGATCCCCAACCGCAGCCGCTACCGCCACCCCGCCGGCGCCTCACTCTACCCCGGCGTCGCCACCGGCTCCGCCACCGACTCCCACCGCTCCACCCCCCTCCCCCAATCCCAGTCCCGCGCAGGGCCAGTTCTCCGTGAACACCAATCTGACCCAACCGAGTGGGATAACGGTCGGACAGATTCAGAACTTCCTGCAGGGAACCCCCTTGGAAGCTGATTCCGGCTACTTCATGACAGCCCAAGCCACCAGCCACGTAAGCGCCATCTATCTCGTCTCGGACGCCGTGCTGGAAACTGGCTGGGGAACCTCGCAGCTCTACTCCGTGAAGCACAACCTGTTCGGATTTGAGGCCTACGACGTCAACCCATTCGGGTACGGTGCGACCTTTCCGAGCGACCAAGCGTGCATCAGCTTCGTCTCCTGGTTTGTCTCGGTGAATTACCTGACGCCGCCCGGGTACGAGGTCGCCAATTACCCCGGCCAACCCGGGCAGGTCCCCAGCGGTAGGTACTACAACGGGCCTACCCCTGCCGGGATGAATGTGGACTATGCCAGCGACCCACAGTGGGCAGCCAAGATCGCCGCGATCGGGGACCTGTTGCAGTCGACTCCGGGCTGAAGCCAGCGGTTTTGGGGGCCGCCCATTACCTTGAGAGCGTGACATCTGACGGCCGCGGTGAGGAGCCAGTCGCGCTCCGGGACTACTTTTGTATAGCTGATGGCTTGACCGCCGCCTTGCTCACGAGTCGAGCGGAGTGTCACTTCTGGTGCGCTCCCCGGTTTGACTCGCCCCTTCGGCTGGCGCAGGTGCTGGACGTCCGTGGCGGAGGGTCGGTCGGCATCACGTGCCGAGCTGCAGGCCCGCCTCACTCGGGATGGGAAGGCCACTCCAACATCGTCAAGGTTTCGTGGGGCGGTGATGCCACAGTGCGCTGCGCCCTCCTCGACGATGGAGCCGGCGCTAGCGCTATTTGCTGGTTGGTGGAGGGGACTCCTGGCCTGCCGGTCGATCTGGAGCTCGTCGCGGCCGCCTCGACAGCGGTCGAGTGGGAGGTCCGCTCGACCGGAGCTGTCCTGCCGCCGTCAGCCATGCCGGACGGGCCGGGTGGCCCCTTGGAGCTGATCCCTTCCGAAGCCCTGTCAGGTGCCGTCGCCGGCGCCCCGCTCGTCCTGCCCCCGCACGGGTTGGTGATCTGGCTCCGATACGGAGCGCCGCAGGATCCCCTGTCCCCGCTCCTGCGGCGGATGCGTCTGGGTGGGGCCGCAGCGGTAGTCGAGGCACGGTCCCTTATCAACCATGCCGCAGCTGAGAGCGAGCGCTGGATTGCAGCGCTTTTGGCCGGGCCCAGACTGGCAGGGGTGATGGCTCGAGCTCCGGAGTGGGCCCAGGCTGCCCTCGGCAGGTCGCTGCTCACCATTCGGGGGCTCCAGGATCGAAATTCGGGCTTGGTGGTAGCCTCCCCCCTCACCTCGATCCCCCAGTGGCCCTCCAGTGAGCGTTCCTGGGACTATCGCTACGCGTGGCTGCGAGACTGCGCCGACGCGGGCCTCGCCCTCTGTCGAGCGGGCGCAACCGATGAGGCGGCGCGGCTGGCGACCGGACTGGCGACGGTGCTCGGCAGCGAGGAGGTCGCCCCAGTTTCGCGGCTTGACGGAGGGCCCCTCCCCGTTGAGCACGTCCTGGATTACCTTGAGGGGTACGGGGGTGGTGTGGTGCGAATCGGCAACGCCGCCGCGGGCCAGGCCCAGGTTGACACGCTGGGCGAGGTCGTCCGATTTGCGGAGGCGCTCGACCTGGCGGGAGAGTGTCCCGCAGGGTTGCTGGATGTGCTGCCAGCGCTGGCCGATGAGGCGGCCCGGAGGTGGCTGGACCCTGACCATGGCATCTGGGAGGTGAGGGGTCTTCCGCGCCACTATGTCCACAGCAAGGTCCTGGCCTGGGCCGCTTTGGATGGGGCGCTGCGGCTGGCGGGCCGGGACCGGATTGACCGGGACTCGGAGGCCCTCTGGCAACTGGCGCGCGCTCAGCTTGCGGACGCCATCGCAACCCGCGGAACCGATCATCGCGGCCGCTTGATGATGGCCTTCGACGTCCCTTGCGCCGATGCCTCGACGCTCGCCGCCTATCTGGTTGGCTACTTGGATCCGGGTGCTCCGGCCACTCTCGACTACGTGGTTGACGAACTTGCGGACGAGTCCCTGCTGGCCCGTTATCGGCCCGAGCGCGACGACTTTGCGGCGCCGTGCGCTCCCTTCATCTTTCCGGCACTTTGGGCGGTCGTTGCGGAAGCCCTGGTCGGCCGCCGGGAAGTGGCCGAGGCCAGGCTGCGATCAGTCCTCAGCCTGGCGGGAAGGGCAGGACAGCTCTCCGAGGTCGCCCAACCGGCGGAGCTCACCATGTTGGGCAACTATCCACAGATTCAGAGTCATGCGGCGGCTGTCGAGGCGATTCTCAAGCTCTTTGGCAGTCGGTGACCGATCCCGGGTCCTGGCGGGCGCTTCTATACTGGCGGCCGGGGGGGATTCGTGACACGACACTCCTGAGCGCCCCGTTCGTCTAGTGGCCAAGGACACCGCCCTCTCAAGGCGGAGATCAGCGGTTCGAATCCGCTACGGGGTACCACCGCTTGCGCATCGCTGATTTGGAGGTTCTCCCGCTTGCAGCCTGACCCAACCAATCCCCGCCCTCTGGGGGCAGTCCCGGTTGCCGCCCACGGTCATCAGATCCAGGAGCGTCATCAGACGGTCCTGCCGGACGAGCCGGTGGAGGCGACGACCGCCTTGGCTACCGCCCTTTCCAACCCGCCTCTCGGTACCTATCCGAGCAGCGTGCCGTCCCTTCGGGAGATCTGCGCCGCCCACCCTGACTTCCTGGACGGGTGGGCGAGATTGGGCCAGGCAGCCTACCTCGAAGGTGATCATCTGAGCGCCTACGCGTATGCCCGAGTTGGCTACCATCGCGGCCTCGACAGGCTCAGGCGCCACGGCTGGGGAGGCACCGGGCAGGTTCGATGGAGCGAGCCAGGAAATCGAGGGTTTCTCCGCGCCCTGGACCTGCTCATGCTGGCCAGCGCCGCCATCGGAGACGATGAGGAGAACCTTCGGTGCCGCCAGTTCCTGATCGACCTCGACCCGACAGATGGCCTGGGCCTGGCCCAGAGGCCCCCGCTTACCCGTGGAGAGGTGGTCCAGGCGGCCGACCTGCCCTGAGCTTTCTCCCTCCCCCGGTGCTAGCTCGCCTCCGGGGGGAGAGGTACCTTGCCATCCAACGGTGGCGACCCCTTAAAACCGGCGGCCGTGCGGTGCCCGCCGCCGCCGTAGCGGGTGGCGATCTCGCTGACGTCCATCCCTTCAGGGGTGGAGCGGAGTGACCAGCGGGCGACCTCCTTGGCCCCCTGCCACCAGACCGCGGCGAAAGGATGCCCCTTGGCCAGCCTATCGCCCAATTCACTTTGGAGCACCGGACTGTTGACGGCCGGGACCTTGACGCCCAGGATCTCGACCGGGCTCGCGTGGGCCGCGACCCGCTCAATCATGCGGCGCTGGTAGGCGAGAAGCGTCCGGCCCTCTGCCCGCAGTTGGCCCACATCGAGCGAGTCCCAAATCTGGAAGTCAAACGGCTTGGCTCGCAACGCGGCGGAGACCTCTTCGCTCTCCGGCAAGGCGTTGCGCCACAGGTCTCGATCCTGGACGTATTGGAGCAGCAACGGGGCGGGTCCTGGGTGGAGGTGCTCCCAGGCCATCACGGCTCCGCTGCGGTTCATGTCGAAGACACAGAAAGGCAGGTCTCCGATCTCCCCCTCGGCCGAGCGGTGATGATCCAAGACGACCAGTTTTGCGGCCTGCTCTTCGAGGGCCACGGTCGTCGCTCGATCGTAGGCGAAGTCCGCCATGAGGACCTCTCGGCCGCCGAATTTCGGAGGCGCGTCGCCGTGGTTCACAGGGACATAGTCGGCCCCGTCGCCGTAGCGCTTCCAAGCGGCGAAGGCCGCCCCGAACCCATCGGGGCAGTCCCCGTGATACACGACCAGAGGGCGTGCCGGCTCCATCCGCTTGGCGGGCGTTGGAGGGGCGACCGGACGCTCCTCGGCTGGAACGGCTGTGCTCAAGCGCTAACCGTAGATGAAGTCTTCGACACCCTGCACCGTGTAGATCGCTCTTGTGTCCACTTCACCCAGCCCTAGGTAGTTGGCCTCCCGCACGACGAAGCTGGTCGGGCTGAGGACGCTGACGACCCAGGCCACGTGCCCGAAGTAGGGGTCATAGGCTCCGCCCGGGCGAAAGACCACCATCGAGCCAACTCTTGGGGTCATTCCCACCTGGTAGGCCCCGGATTGGTAATCCAGCATCACCCACTGGTCGGCGTTGCCCAGGGGCGCCCACGGCACGTAGGTCTGGGTTGCCACGTACCACGTGCACTGGCCCCAGGGATAGCCGTCGCCGGGGGTGGCATACGGCGGCGAGGGGGCGGCGGAGGTACTCAGAATCGTGCCCCCCTCAGCCCCGGCGGACCCGCCGTAGTAGCTGACGGCAGCCTCTTCAGCCTGAAGGGTGATGATCTGGCCTCCAATCTGCTGAATCTGAGCGGCTATCTGCCCCGCCTGACCGCTCAGTGACGACGCTTGGGCGTTGAAGGAAGCCTCCTCAGACTGGAGCTGGTCAGCCTTGCCCTGGAACGCCCCGACGAGAGCAGCGACCTGCTCCTGCTGGCGAGTCTGGCTCGTCTTCAGTGACTGGAGCGACGCCTCCGCTGAGAGCAGGTGGCTGGTGAGCTGGGAGAACTCCAGTCCGACCGACTGCATCTGTAGGGTGTTGTCCACGAACTGGGAGATGCCGGAGCTGTTGGCGATGGCGCTGCTCAGGCTGTTTGCGCTCCCGTGTTGGTAGAGCTGGGTGACCAGGGTCGCCAGCTGCACCCGGTCGACCGTAATCTGGGCCTGGGTTGTGGCGATCTGATCGTTGGTGTCGGCCAGCTTGGCGTCCGCTTCGTTCAATTGCTGCTGCGCCTGGGCGAGTTGGGACTCGGCTTGGGCGACAAGCTGCTGGGTGGCGGCGGCCTGCTGGCCAGCCTGAGAGGCCTCGCCCTTCAGCGACGAGAGCTGGGCGCTCAGCGAGGATTCCTGCGCCTGCAGCTGCTGGATCTGAGAGGCAAGACTTGTGGCTCCGACGTCTCCCGTTGCGAGCAGCGATCCAGCCCCGAGGACGACACCAAACACGCCCACGCGGGCCATCAGGCGCACAGGTCGCGAAAATGAACTGCGAGACATAAGCAAAGACGAGATCAAGAGTGTCTCGACTCGGCACACTATCACCCATCGCAGTTCAATGCAAGTCCGGTAACAATCCGGTAGTGGGTCAGTTTCAACTCAACTGCGCTCCCTTGACAGGAGTGCTCGAGCCCGGGGCGACCATCAGGTTCGCCATGGAACTCATGACATCCCGAGTCTCGACAGAACTCAGCGTTCAACCACCGCGCCCGGCACATCCAAACCGGTGGGGCGTGCTGGTCCCACGGGTACCACTACTTTCCCGAGAGTTCTATCCTGTAGGGGAGATCGGCGCGAAAGGGAGGAGTGACCTTGGTCCGTCATCAGACGACTCAGCTTCCGCGGCTGGTCGGCCTAGCTGCTGTCTTGGGGATCGTGGCAGTGGCGCTCACGACATCGCCGGTACTCGCTGCGAAAGGGACCCATGGCGGCGGGGGAGGCGGAAGTTCCGTCCCCACTGGCAACGATGTCTCGTACCCCCAGTGCGGTGGGTCGCTGCCCACCAGCCCAGCCTTCGGGATCGTGGGAGTGAACGGCGGGTTGGCGAATGACCTCAACCCGTGCCTGGGGATATCCTCCAGCTATCCCTCCTACTCCCAGTCCGAGCTGTACTGGGCCGTGGCTTCGTCCGTGGGAAGCGCCACCCAGCCGCGCGCCTCGCTGTACGTAAATACGGCCGATCCGGGCAACGTCTACAAGGGAAACTTGATCGCCGACTGGCCCAAATCGGGGAGCAGCGTGACGTACGGGGCCTGCACTACGATCACCGCGGGTGGCTCCACAATGGGACAGAATTCGCCCGCGTGCGCGTACCAGTACGGTTACAACAAGGCTGCCCAGGACGCGCAGTGGCTGACCAGCGCCGCCGACTCCATCAACCAGCAGCCCGCACCCTCCTCCGTGTCCGCTTCCCCTGCCACCTACCCCTGGTGGCTGGATGTGGAGACTGGGAACACCTGGCAGAGCGGGACCAGCGGTCAGGCGATGAACGTGGCCGACCTTCAGGGCATGATCGCGGCGCTGCAGGCGGCGGGGGTCACGGCTATCGGGGCCTACTCGACGACTTCGCAGTGGGACCAGATCACCGGAGGGACGACCTCTACGTCCGGTTCCCTGTACGGGCTGTCTGACTGGATACCCGGGGCCAAGACCCTGTCTGCTGCCGAGGCGAATTGCACGCTGGCCTCGTTCACCAGCGGCGCCGTTGAGCTGACGCAGTGGGCCGGTCGGTCGATTGACAGCGATTACGCCTGCCCGTAGGAGTAGTCCGCAGCGGCCAGCTTCCGGTCAAGGGCGACAGCAGCCAGAATCCCTGTCTTTGGCGCCGACCGGCGCTGGGCTTGCGATATGCAGTCGGCGACTGCTTTCCTGACGCAGGCGCCGCAGGCCACGTCAATGCCGCCGGAGCCGGCGAACCGCTGCCGGGGAGGTGGCCGACCCCCTTCCGTCGAGGGAGTCGTGGGGCGGCCAGCCCTGAAGGAGCGCCTACCCTCGAGCGAGGTGCGCGGTCTGGAGGATCCTCATCGCTGCGGAGCGTTCTAGTGCAAGCCCTGGCCCCTTCATGCAAACCACGAATTGGAAGTAGTTATCGGTCGTCGTGGGCCGTCCTATCACCACGGTGATCCAGCGATCCGCTCCCAACCTGTAGCAGATGCCTGAGCCGACGGTTGCTGGACCGCCCTGGCGGATCTTGCCCGGAAGGCCGTCGACTGTCGTGGTGCGGCCCGGCTGGCTGCCCAGACTCCAACCGGGGTAGCCGTCCTCCCACCATTCAACTAGGAGCGTCGCCGCTTGCAGACTGGCCAACGGCTGCCCACAGCTGCTCGTGTCGCCGGATGTGAAGCAGGGGTCCGTCAAGTCGTGATTGCTGACCGCAGCGACCATGTCGGTGAAGCTGCTCGGACTGCCATGGACCCGCGACCACCGTTGGGGGTAAGTGAAGGACACCCCACTGCCACTCCACCTCACGTAGTGGCCCGATGTCAAAGGGGAGAGCGCCTCGGGCTGGGTTCCACAGCTGGCCACGAGCAGGCACGCAAACAACAGGGTGGATCCTGTCGCCATCGGCCCAGACAGGCTACCGGCTTTGCTGAGGGCCCGGAGCACTGCGCACCGCGCGACGGGCCGCGAAGCCAACGCGCCGGATTTGCCGACAAAGCTGACTTTCGGTCGAGGTCAGGACGGAGCTAGTCGCCCTGGGCCCCCGATGAGTGGCTGGAAAGCGCAATTCGGTCCCCGGCAGAGTCAACTAACAGCTTCGTTCAGCCGCTGCGTGGGTCTACGGCCAGGCCGTCTCGGAGCACCGGCCGGCACCCCCAGAATGCTGTCCAGCAGGCCCGGATAGGCGGCGTCCACCGCACCTCTTCGCAGCGTGGTCAGCTTCCTCACCCCCTCACAAGTCTGGGTGATGACGCCAGCCTCCCGCAGGACGCGGAAGTGATGGCTGAGGGTCGACTTCGTGACCTCGGTATCGAATCCACCGCACGGAATTGGGTGATCGGCCGCGGCCAGCGCCCGGATCAACTCGAGCCGAACAGGGTCTCCAAGGGCGTGGAGCAGCTTTGTCAGGTCCGCAACCGCGACGGGTGTTTCGAACTCTGCTGCCAGAGGGCGAGTGCACATTTGTTCCATAGTTTGACAACCATCAAACAATCTAGTACGATCTTCGTCAAACAGTACCACACAGGAGACCTCTTTGAACATGATCGGTGCGCTGCGAGCTGGGACGACACGGACGAGCGGCCTAACCCCCGACGACGCACCGAGCGGCCTTCGCGCCGGTGGTGACGGCCGCCGGTGGTTGGCGCTGGTCGTGCTCTGCGTCGGGCAGCTCATGATCGTGCTCGATGCCACGGTGGTGAACGTGGCTCTGCCGGTGCTCCAGCATGACCTCCACTTCTCGCTATCCGGCGTTGCCTGGGTCATCGACGCGTATCTGATCACGTTCGGGGGCTTGCTCCTGCTCGCCGGCCGGTTGGGGGATCTGCTGGGGCGTAAGCGGGTCTTTCTCGCCGGTGTGGTCATCTTCACCGTCAGTTCATTCCTCTGCGGGTTGTCCGACAGCCAGGCGCTCCTGATCGGGGCACGGTTCGTCCAAGGCGCCGGAGCGGCCGTGATGGCGGCGATGGTCTTGAGTCTCCTCGTTACCCTTTTCCCCGAGCCTCGCCAGCGGCTGACGGCGATGAGCGTGTACGCATTTGTGGCTTCCGCAGGAGGCTCGATCGGACTTCTGGTCGGAGGGGTGCTCACGCAGGCGGTCAGCTGGCACTGGATCTTCTTCATCAACGTCCCGATTGGGCTGGTCACCCTGGTGCTGGCTTCGGCGCTGATCCCGCGCCAGCCCGGGCTGGGACTCAGCCAGGGCGTTGATCTGGTGGGGGCGCTTCTGGTCACCGCGACCCCCTCCCTGGCGGTATATGCCATCGTCTCGGGGAGTCAGAGCGGATGGACCGCCGCGCCCACGATCCTGACTGCCAGCTTGGCTCTCGCGGCGGCGGTAGTGTTCGTGGTCGTCGAGAGCAGGGTCACCACTCCGCTGGTGCCGCTCCGCATCTTCCACTCGCGGCTCCGCACCGGCGCCAATCTCGCCCGCCTGCTGTTCCCTGTCGGAATGTTCGGAACCTTTTTCCTCGGAGCGCTGTTCCTGCAGCAGGTTCAGGGATACGGGGCAGTTGAGACCGGACTGGCGTTCCTTCCAGCCAACCTCGGTATGGCGATCTTCTCTCTGTTTGTGACCAGGAGGTTGATGGCTCGGTGGGGGGCCCAGACCATGGTGGTCACAGGTCTTCTGCTTTTGGTGGCTGCTCTCCTGTTGATGGCGCGCGTGCCTCAGCACTCCGGCTATGCGATGGGGATCCTTCCCCCGATGGTCCTTTTGGGCATCGGAGCCGGCCTGTTCTTCATGCCCAGCGTGTCACTGGCTATGGCCAACACGGATACCTCGGACTCCGGCCTCGCCTCCGGGCTGGCCAATGTGACCCTGCAGTTGGGAGCGGCACTTGGCGTGGCCGTGGTGGCTGGTGTCTCCAGCAGCGCCACCAAGGGACTGCTCGCTCAGGGAGATGGCGTGGGCGCGGCACTCACCGGGGGCTACCACCTTGGCTTCCTCGTGGCGGCGGGTGCCGTGCTGATGGCACTCTTAGTGGCGGCGTCTATGCTGCGGGCAGAGAGCCCCGGCCTGCCTCTTGCGGTCGCCCCGGGCAGGGCTTTGCCCGCGCGCCTGGACAGTCCGGCCCGAGCTGCGCTGCGCATGGCCCGCCAGGTGGCCCGCCTCGACTCGGCGCCTCGTCAGCAGGGCGAGACGGCTTCAGATCCGGCGCTCGACGAGATGGACGCCGCCTGACGCCGACTTCGCGAAGCCACCTTAGCGCTCATGGACGGCGAGGTTGCGTTCGTGTCGGCAGGAACGAGACCCCCTTCCCGGGCTGGCCCCTAAGCTGCCACTTATCCACCGATTCCGTCCGTCACCTGTGGAACCGGTGGATAATCCGGACATCTCCGCCGGTAGTCCCTTTGCGACGGCCCTTCGAAGCTGGTCCCGCAAGTGGAGTAGCGTGCACAGAAAGCAGGCCCCGGCCTCGCTTTTGCGAATTCGGCCCGGGGGATGAGGCCCCGGAGACAGGGTCAGTTCAGTCGGGTCGGTGCCCCCCCGCGGTCAGCTTCTGGGTGCGCGGGTTCGCGCGGGGGCTGCGTGGAGCTCCGAGCCACTCCAAGCCGAGCACGACCGCCCGTACGAGTGGGGCTGAGCGGGGGCTAATTTGGTGCTCAGCACTATCAGCTTGTCTGGGCTCTGGATGCCACCTGGTACTTACGACTCTGACCTTCCACCGTCCCAGCAGCCGCTTGGTCATCCGCAGCTCAGTGTGTTCCCAGGAGCCCCACTCAGCTGCAGCTCCACCTCCAGACGGTCGGGCACGCCTGGGTTGGCTCCTCCACCACCACGCCGCCCGGATCACCAGCGGCGCGGCCGCCAGCAGTAGCGCGGTGACCTGCCGCCCAGAGACTGGCTTGGGGCCAGCTGGCACCAGTTCCGCCCTGATGGGCTGGCGTACGGGGTGTTCCACTTTGGGTGACGATAGCAGCGCCAGCCGCTCACTCGTGTAGGCTTGCGCCGATGCAGACCTCTCCCACGCCCATCCGACTACGCCCACTTCGAGTCACCGAACTCCTCGACACTGTTTTCAGCCTCTACCGCAGGAACTTTTGGTTGTTCGTGGCGATCGTCGCACTGGTACAAGTCCCGTACCAAATTGTGGACGATCTGCTGTCCATGACCCTCCCCACCAAGGTGCCGGTAGCGACGGTCGGGCACCCGCTGTCCAGCGCTCAGGCCAAGCTGAGCCTGCACGATGTCACCCTCGAGCTGTTTGTGGCCGCGATCCTTTTGATCTTGGTGGTGGCGTTGGTGGTGCCCCTCCAGACCGCCTCGTTCACGAAGGCCGTCTCCGAGCGCTTTCTTGATCGGTCGACAACCGCGACTGAGTGCTACCGCTTCGCGGTCAAGCGCTGGGGTGCGCTGGTGGTGCTGGGCTTAATCTACCTCGGCTTTGCCGTCGCCGCCCTCGTGGTCCTCTTCATCCTGGTGGTCCTCTTACTGCTCCTGCTCGGAGCAGCTGGGGCGGCGCTTGGGGTTCTGTTAGGTCTGGCGCTGCTGGTGGTCGGCTTCGTGGTCTACGTTCGGCTGCTGGTCGCGAGCCCGGCCCTGGTCCTGGAGGGGGCGTCGCCTTGGGGGGCGATCCGGCGGAGCTGGAGGTTGACCCAAGGGCACGCGGGCCGTGCCTTCGGGGTCCTCGTCTCCCTTTTTCTGGTCGAGATTCTCATCACCATTCTCTTGGGGGTTGTGGTGGGCGTCCCCGCCGGGCTAGTCGGGATCACCAGCGGCGCTGGGATCGCCATCCGCGATCTTGGCACGCTGGTAATCGGAGTCCTGGTCGCGCCGATTCTCGCGGCGGGAATCACCCTGCTCTACTTCGATCTTCGCGTCCGCAAGGAGGCCTTTGACCTCGAGCTGCTCACCCAGCAGATGGCCCAGGGGCAGTCCCCGGCTTGACCTCCAGCGGCCGCTGGAGCCGCGTCCTCCTACTTCTTGTAATCAGTCCCCTGCTGGTCGCGCCGGGTGTGTCTGCCGCCTCGGTCGGTAACTCAGCCAACCCGATCACGATGGTAGCTAAGGCAAGGGCCGCAGTCGTAGCCGGTGATGCCTCTCTTGCGGTGCGCGATCTGCTGAGCGTCGCGAGCCAGATCCCGGTGGTCGCGGTTGTCATTTCAGACATTCAGCGGGGACAGCTGAAGCAAGCCGGGTCTCAGTTGGCATGGCTCGTTTCGACCTCGCACCCACTGCGCGGAGCGGCCAGCGACCAGGCGATTGGATCTGTGCTGCGGTCAATCTACCGGAGCCCCGAGCTGGCTGCTCTCAGCCGTCGGAGTCCCAGCGGACCGTCTCTGCTCTCCTCACTCGCGACCGATGTGCAGCAGCTCCTGGCGGCGCTATTTCACCTGGTTGGGAACAGCGTCTGGATCCTCCTCGGGGTCGTGATTCTGGTCGGCGGAGCGGCGCTGGTGGCGATCTCACTGCATCGAGCCCGCAGCGGGCTGCCCGAACCAGAGCCCGCCGCCGAAAGTGGCCGCCAGCTCTCCGCCGCGATCCCACCTGAGCGTCTCTTCGCGCGAGCTGAGACGCTAAGAGAGGAAGGGAGATTTCGTGAGTCCGTGCGCCTGGCCTTCCAGGCCCTGCTGCTGAGCGTCGCCAATCACCGGGTGTTGGCAGTCGAGCCCAGTTGGACAAACACCGAACTGCTAAGGGCCGCGCGGCGCGTTTCCGACCTAGAGCCGCAGCTGCGCCCCCTGGTCAGTCAGTTCAACGCGGTCGTCTACGGGGGTAGGGACCCTGGAGCCGACGGCTGCTCCCGCTTCATGGCGGCCTGTAGGGCGGCGGCTGGAAGTGCGGGCCGATGAGGAGGGCGTCCTGGCGACCGTGGGCGGTGCCGATGGCGGTGGTCCTACTGGGCTGCGTGCTCACCATCGCCATCGCGCCCGGCGTTGCCCCTGACAACAGCAGTACGTCGAGCTACGCCACCGGTCGCGCCGGTACGTGGGCGCTCTTTCAGTTGGCGTCGAGGCTGGGAGCCAGGACTGAGCGACTCTCGGGTGGCGGGTTCTCTGCAGCTCTGGGTCCGGGCGAGACCCTGGTGGAGGCGGCACCGTCAACGCCGTTCACCAGGGTGCAGCTGCGCGCGGTGCGGCACTTCCTCGACGCCGGCGGGACGCTGGTCTATGCTCTTGGCAATCGGTATGTGGACGCTCCGATGTTGGCCTCGCTCGCAGTCACCACCGGCGCCAGGACCGCAGCCAGGAGCTGGCTCGAGCTCCTGCCGCTAGGAGGCTCCGCTCGGCTGACCGTGCGGTGGGGAGCTGGCCCCTCGCTGTCGGCGGCCGGAGCCCAGGCGCTGCCTCTGGTGGGGTCGGTGGCCCATCCGGTGGCGTTGGTGGAGGCGGTGGGCCGCGGGAGGGCTGTGCTCCTCAACTCGGAAGTCATAATCTCGAACGCCGCTCTCCGCGAGCGAGACAATGCCGAGTTCTCGGCGGCCGTCCTGGGGATCTTGCCCGGGCGGCGGGTACTGTTCGACGAGATCCACCACGGATACAGCCTCGGTGATGGAGCCGAGGCATTGCTCGTCGGGACACCGCTCGGCCTGGTGACAGCTCTCTGCGCCCTTCTCGTGCTTACCTTCCTTTTCACCAGCGGGCGGCGACTGGGCGCTCCGCTGCCCCCGGCTGAGCTGGTTTCGGTGCGCAGCACCGCCGACCATTTGGACGCTTTGGCGCAGCTGTACCTGCGCAGCAAGGACCGCCAGGCGGTCGCCGGTCGATATCTCCAGCAGCTGCGAACGAGAGCGGGCTCTTTACAGCATCTCCCACCTACTCCGGGCGTCGAGCCTTCGGGTCTGCAGTCGCGGTTTGAGGCCGCCTGTCGAGAATTGGAGGCGGCAGCGCGGACCCAGGTTGAACCCGGCAGACTAAGGCGGCTGGCGGAAGAGGCGGATCAGCTTGGACGGGAGCTCGAAGGCGCGGACCCCAAGGCGGAGGAGGTACAGGTGAGATGACCACGTTTTTCGAGACCCGACGGGAGTTTCTCCAATCGGCAGCCAAAGTCTTGGTAGGACCGACGGAGAACCTAGAGCTATGCCTGCTGGCCATGATCGTCGGCGGTCACGTCCTGTTGGAAGGGTTCCCCGGCACCGCCAAGACCCTCATGGCGAAGACCCTCGCCAGGTTGACCGACGCACGCTTCGGCCGGGTCCAGTTCACCCCGGACCTGCTCCCCGCCGACATCGTGGGGACGGTGATATACAACCAGATGCGAGGCGCCTTCGAGGTCAGACCCGGTCCGGTATTCACAGATCTTCTGCTGGCAGATGAGATCAATCGAAGCCCGGCCAAGACGCAGGCGGCCCTCCTTGAGGCGATGGAGGAGCGGCAGGTCACCCTTGACGGCGCGTCTCGGAGTCTGGGCAGTCGATTCACTGTGCTGGCAACCCAGAACCCAATCGAGCTGGAGGGCACATTCCCTCTTCCGGAGGCTGAGCTGGACCGCTTCCTGATGAAGCTCGAGGTCGAATACCTGGGCCCCGAGGGCGAAAGCCAGTTGGCGCGCATGGTCGATGCGGGATTCGACGCCCACGCGCCTGAGCACCAAGTCGGAAAGCCGCTGATAACCGCAAGCTCACTCATGGAAATTCAAAAAGAGGTCTCGAGAGTCGTCTTATCTGATGAGGTTCTCAGCTACCTCACCGCGGTCGTGCAGGCGACGCGGCAGGCCCCTGAGCTGACCGTGGGGGCGAGCTCGCGGGCCACGGTCGCACTCGTGCACCTCGCCAAAGCGAGAGCTGCCTCAATGGGGCGCGACTACGCCGAGCCGGACGACGTCAAGGAGATAAGCGTCCCGGTGCTACGCCACCGAGTTCAGATAAGACCGGAGACAGAGATGCAGGGGATCGGGGAACGAGAGGTCATTGAGAGGATCCTGGCGCGGGTCCCGGTGCCCCGGTAGGGTCCCGCCTTGACCAAGCGCGGCCTTTGGCTCGGACTGGGCTGTCTGGGGGTGGTGCTCTTCGGCGCTGGGTACGGACCCCTATTTCAGGTTGGCCTGGCGCTTCTAGTGATCTGGGGGGGTCTGTGCTTCGTTGACTGGCGCCTCGCTCCGGGCCCAGGTGATTGGGATGTCCGCCGCGTCCATCCGCCGGCCCTCGCTCTCGGGGCGGACAATCAGATTCGCATTCAGATTCGGGTCCGACTCCGGCGCCCTACCTGGGTCGAGGTGCGCGACGAGACACCTTCTAGCAGCGTCTGTTCCCCCCTCAGTCAGGCCGTCAAGGTGGAGATGGGAGCGGAGTGCTCGGTGTCGTATCTAGCCCGGCCCAAGACTCGCGGCCGCCATCGATTCGGCCGAATCGTAGTAAGGATAGAGGGCCCTCTAGGCCTTTGGAAGAAGACTTCAATGGTTGCCGCAGAGGAGGAGATACCCGTCTATCCCGCCCTTGCCGCGATCGGGCGGTGGGAAGGGCTGGTTCGCCGTGGCGCGGTTCAGGAGATGGGGGTTAGGAGCTGGCGTCGGTTCGGCGAGGGAACCGAGTTTGCGGGAGTGCGCGACTACATCCAGGGCGATGACGTCAGGCGCGTCAACTGGCCCGCAACGGCTCGAATGGTCCGGCCCATGACTAGTGAGTTTGAGCCCGAGAGGTCTCGGCCCATCTGGCTCGTACTAGACTGTGGCCGCCTCATGGCGGGAGGGTCTGGAGCACTCACCAAACTGGACAGCGCTCTCAGCGCCGCTCTGCTGTTGGCCTGGGTCGCACTCTTCCGAGGCGACCGGGTAGGCGCTCTGGCGGTGGCCGGGGACCTCAGCGCCTCCGTCGCCATGAGAGCCGGGCGAAGCCATTATCCGCGCCTTCTCGATGCCCTCTACTCCCTTCGGGCGGAGCTGGTGGACCCCGACTGGGAGCTCGTGGTCACCCAGCTCCGCAAGCGCCAGGGTCCAAGAGCGCTGGTGGTGATGTTCACCGATCTCAGCGACCCCCAGGTCGCAGAGCAGATAGCCCGAGCGGCGGCTTCCCTTCGGCCCCGACATCTGCCGCTGGTTGTCACGCAGCGGGACAGCGCGCTTGAGGCAGCCCGGGTCCTCAGGCCGGTGGACGACCGCTCGATGTACCGGCGGGCAGCCGCGCTGTCAGTTCTGGCGGACCGGGAGCGGGCGCTTCAGAAGCTCACGAGACTCGGGGTCCTCACCGTGGATAGTGGCCCGGAGGGGATCAGCCCGGGTCTCCTGAACCGCTATCTCGAACTTAAGGGGCGGGGGTTGCTGTGACGGGTTCTCCGGGTGCCATCATCCCCAGCGTCTGAATCACCTGTCGCGTGATCTGTGAGGGGGTGGAGGCTCCCGATGTCACCCCCACCCTATCGACGCCGCGGAACCATTCCTCTCTGAGGTCCGCCGCCGTGTCGACCAGGTACGCTGGCCGGTGGGCTAGGTCCTTGACCACTTGGACCAGACGCAGGGTGTTGCTGCTTCTGGAGCTGCCCACGACCACCACCACGTCGCAGGAAGCCGCAGCCGCCACCGCTGCCTGCTGACGCTCCTGGGTCGCGTTGCAGATCTCGTTGTGAACCTCAATTCGGGGGAACCGCTCCCGCAGCCTGGCGATGATCGCCTGGGTATCCCACATTGACAGGGTGGTCTGCGTGGTGACCGCCAGGCGGTCGTCCGACAGCTCGAGCCGGTCGACGTCCTCCACGGTCTCGACCAGATGCAGCTTGCTCGGCGCCTCTCCGAGCACGCCCTCCGGCTCCGGGTGTCCGGAACGGCCAATGTAGACGATCTCATACCCGTCGGAGCTCAGCCGCCGCACCAGGTCGTGGGTGCGGATGACGTCGGTGCAGGTTGCGTCCACCACGTTGAGTCCCTTGTCATGGGCCTTCCGCTTCACCTCGGGAGAGACCCCGTGCGCGGTCAGCACCACGGTGCCACTCTCCACCATATCCAGCGCCTCCAACCGGGAAGGCGCGTCCACTAGCCGGACGCCTCGGTCTGCGAACTCGCGCGTCACGTGCTCGTTGTGCACCAGGTAACCCAGCATGGCCACCGGCTCGCCGGGATGCTCCTCTGAGGCGAGGCGAAGCGCCCTGATCGCCTCGACCACCCCGTGGCAATAGCCCCGAGGTGTGATCTTCACCACCTCCATGAGCTGATCCTACCAGTCGCCCAAAGTGGCGCCCGACGGCAGAGTTGACTCCTGGCTTCTCCGGGCCCGGGGTCGGCCTGCAAGCAGCAGCCAGGAGTAGAGCGCCACTCCGCTCACCAGCCCCACCAGCAGCTTCATCTGGTCGGGCAGCGCCGAAGGAGTAACGAACCCCTCGATCAGCCCGGCGACGATCAGGAGGCAGGCGGCTCCCAAGGCAAGCTCCACCGCCGGCCTGGCGGCGGCAGTGAGCGACGCCCCTCTGCTGAGGAGACCCGGGCGCAGAAGCGCGTCCCCCAGTCTCAGTCCAGTTCCGGCCGCAGTGCAGATCACCGTGAGTTCGATCACTCCATGGGGGACTATGAGCGCCCAGAAAGGCAGGTCCAACCCGGCTGAGTGGCTGGCACTTGCCAGCACACCGAGCTGAAAGCCGTTCATCAGCAACAGAGCCACGGTGGGCAGACCCAGGAAGATGCCCAGGACGCAGGCCAGAGCCGCCACGCGGATGTTGTTCTGAATGATGAAGGCGGAGAGTTGCGAGCTGAATTGGCCGCTGAGGGCCAGCGAATTGCCTACGTGGTGGGAGGCGAGGCTGGCCTGATATCCACTGGGCAGCAGCCCCACAAGGTCTGGCCGCAGCGCGATCGCCGCCCATCCTGCGGCGGTGCCGGCCAGCAGGCAGAGTCCGGCGAAGGCGGTGTACGGTCCTCCCTCTCGAAAGCGACGGGGTAGCCCCACGGCAAAGAACTTGGGCAGCCCTGCAAGTGAGGGAGCCGCTCCCCGATACAGCAGTGACTGGGCAGCGGTCAGGGTCGCCTGTAGGTAGTCGACCACGCTCGATCCGGGATAGTCCCGTCTCGCGGTGGCCAGGTCTCCACTGATCTGGCGGAGCAGTGCGGCCATCCGATCCACCTCACCAGACGCAGCTCGCCGGATCCTGCGGCCCCTCACCCTCCGGGACAGTTCGACCAGCTCGTTCCAACCGGGCTGTCGCTCTGCAACGAACTGCTCAAGCGCCTTCACGGGGTCTCGCCCAGTTCGGAGCTGGGGACTAGATCGCCGCCACGGGAGCTACCATTCCGCTGAGTCATGACGGACGGATTCGGGTATCGAACGCCGGAGAGCGTGGTGCTCTCCCAGCAGATGGCGGGGATCGGGTCCCGCGGACTGGCGGCGCTGGTGGACTCACTCATCACCCTAATCATCATCCTCGCCATGATCTTTGGCGCCCTCGCCCTCTCCTTGGTCTCCGTCACCGCCGGCGCGTTTGGGCCCGCTCTGATCGCGGTGGTGGTTGTGGCTTCGGTCGTCCCGGTCCTTTACTACGTCTCCTTCGAGCTGGCGACCGGGGGGAGGTCGCTGGGCAAATTGATCTTCGGGCTCCGGGTGGTCGACCTGGAAGGAGTCCCGGTAGGCCTCTCCGACTCGCTGGTCCGGAACCTGGTTCGGATCGTAGACTTCCTTCCTCTCCTGTATGGGTTCGGGGTGATCACGATGTTCGCGGGTCGGCAGCCCCGCCGCCTGGGCGACCTGGCAGCGGGCACCGTGGTCGTCCACGACCACGGGTTGCGCCCGCTCCAAGCTGACCACCAGCGCTGGCTGACACCGGTTCTCACCTTGGACCCCGGGCCACCGCTGACGGCTCTGGATCGGTGCGGGCGGTTCGAGCTCGACCTGGTCCAGGAGTTCTTGAGTCGACCCGGGTTGAGCCCAGACCGGCGAGCGAGCGTCGCCTCCGATCTTCTGGTAGCGCTCTCCGCGCGCGCTGGAGTTCCGCTGTCGGCGTGGGGGACGGCGCTCGACCCGGTGGCGCTGGTGGAGAGGGTCTACATCCAGCTTCGCCAGCGGCTCACCGGCCCTTGAACGGGACTCTCAAGCGGCGGTCGCCGGGCCTCGTCTCGGGGCCAGTCCGCAGATGACGAGGTCGCTGCTCGACCGGTGCCGGCGCCTCCTGTGATCGGGGGTCGTCCCGAGCGCTCTCTCTGCTGCGGGTGCTGGACCGCTCTGGCGCATCCCTCAGGTTCCTCCGGACCGTGGTGGGGCGTCTCGACGCCTCGACCACCGATTCCATGAAGGCCCAACCCCTGTAGGCGGCGTAGGCGGCCAGCGCCAGCAGTGTCAGCGACCCCACGGCGTTGAAGAGGGCACCAAGGGGGGGCAGCACCACCGAAAGGGCGACGCAACCGCCGACCACGGCGAGCCCCGTCTTGAATCTGTGCCAACCCATCTTCTGCTGGAGGCTGTCCGCTCGGAACAGCTCCTGTGGGCTGGTGGCATCATGGATGGGTGACCGGTCTTCTCCGCCCCGACCACGGCTCTGGTCCTCATCCCCATCGCAGCTGGCTACACCTGCTCGCGGTGGTCCCCGGATTCCTCCCTCCCCTGGAGGGGATGTCCCAAGCTCGGGAGCTGCTGGTTCGTCACCGTCTGGCGGTGGTCGCTGGGGACGGCGAGCTTCGTCCGGGGGCCGACTTCGCCAGGTGGTTGACCCGGGCGGGCGCGACCGCCCTGCCTCTCGCAACTGGGGGACAGCGCGGAGAGGTGAGATTGGAGGCGGGTGTCTGGCGTTGCTATCCGGACCCCGGCGCCAACGGCTTCGACTCGGACCCGGTCAATCGCTACTCGTCCAACTGCCCCTCCTGCGGGGGTTCCCTGGACTTCTTCACCCTTCGCTTTCCCCACCAGGACCCCTTCACCTGTTCCTGTCCCAACTGCGACGCAACCCCGCAGGTGCTGGAGCTGGAGTGGGAGCCGAACCTAGCCGTCGGCCGCATGGAGATCACCTTTGGAGATCTCGACTGCCGCCCCAGTCTGCGGCAGCATCCGGTGTTCCCTGAGCTTGAGGCTGCGTTGAGAACCCCTCTCTGGGAGACCCACGTGTCCCTTTGAGCAGACAATCAGACTTCGGTGGCGGCGAGCCTCCGCACTGCGCGGCTCCACCGGCGACCCGCTGACTCCGCGCTGAGCTGGTAATGAGCGGCCACGTTCATGGCGCCCGGAACTCGCAGCATCAGGTATAGGCTGGCGAACGCGAACAGCATTCCCCCGATGCCCTGGCCACGAGCGAATGCCAGCGCCACCGCGACACGCAGCACCAGCAGCTGCACGAACTGCATGAAGATGGCAACCACCAAGAGCCGCCCCCACTGGCGGGCGAAGCCTCTTGTCTCCGGCAGGATCCACGCGCCTGCGGCCAGCGGGGCCGAGGCGCAGAGCACCGCCAGCAGGGTGTAGCGGACCACATACGCCAAAGCGAGGATGACAACCGCGAGCACCAGGGCGGCGGCGAACAGCAGCAGGAAGATGTTGTTTGAGGCAGAGGCCAGCGCTGGCCCGCTCAGCGGGCTGCTCCACGGCAGGTCGCTGAGACTCACCGCCGCTCCTCCCACCACGACCCGGCAGAGAGCGTTGTTCAGGTCGATCAGCTGTTGGATGATCGGCAGGCTGAAGATTCCCAGCGCGAGCCCTGCCATCGCCCTCGGGAGCACTACCTGGAGCTGATGGCGCCTCTCCCCTCCGGCATCGGTGACGGTCCGCAAGCCGCTGTACAGCAGGATCGCCAGTAGCAAGGTGCCTGCCGCCACCGTCAACAGGTGGTTGAGCGACGCCAGCCCCGGGGTGCTGATGAACTGCTCCCCGACCGCAGCTCCGGACACGTCGTGGGTCGAGAACAGGTAGCTCTGAAGGTCGGAGTCAAGGGCGGTGCGTGCGCTGCCGACAAACTGACTCAGCGCTGAGCTCAGGAGGCCGTTCAGCAGCGAAAGCGGGTTCAAGGGGAAGGTGGGCAGGGTGAGCAGCGCCGCCGAATGCATGGTCAGCCAAGGCTGTGCGGGACTGCGGACAACAGCACGTGGGTCAGCACCCCGGCCAGCTCCACGCCGAGGGTTCCGATCGCGATGCGGCCGAGCCAGCGCTGAGCTTCCATCGCGCTGTGGGGGCTCGGGGCCACCACCCTCCACACAAACGCGCAGGCGAAGGCCAAGGTGCCGAGACTCCCGATGAGCCCCTGTGCCAATAGAACCCACGAGTTAAGCAGGGAATTCAGTTCAGCCACGCGCCACCCCCCAGTCAAAGTTCACAACGCTGTAGGTCCGCTCAGCGGAAGTGCCGAGGAAGCGTCAGCCGCAATCGGCCCGCCAGGGGTCCTCCGCGGTGCTGATGACCATGGTCACGGGCCCATCGTTGGTCGACTCCACTTGCATGTGAGCACCGAACCGGCCCTCCGCCACGGGGCTGACCCCCGCGCCCCGCAGCACGGCGGCGGTGAGCGAACACAGCTGACGGGCGAGGGCGGGATTTCCGGCCTGCAGGAACGATGGCCGGTGGCCGCGGCTTACATCCGCAAACAGGGTGAACTGACTCACCACCAGCGCGGCCCCCGAGACATCGAGGAGGGAGAGGTTCATCCGGCCCTTGGGGTCTCCGAAGATCCGCAGGCGGGTCAGTCGGCCGGCCAAGTGGTGAGCGGTTGCCTCATCGTCGCCAGGGCCGACCCCCAAGTAGATCAGGAGGCCCGGGCCGATCTCGCCGAGGAGCTCCCCCTCGCCAATCACACGAGCGCTGCTCACCCGTTGGACGACGGCCCTCAAGTGGTCAGCCGATCGCCCGCAGGCCTCGATAGATCCGCATCGCTTCAGCCTCCGCTTCGAGGAACCCCTTCGCCTGAGCCCTCATCCCCTGTATGGAGAAGCTCCACCAGCCCGGGGGCCCTGAGGGGCCGGGCATCGTCCGGCCGTGATAGCGCGGTGGATAAAAGGTGATCGTCGCCGACGGCAGTCGCTTGAAGATCGGCCCCGAGACCATCAGATCATCGATCGACCTGGGCCCGGTCACGCTGCCTTCAATCATCTCCAGTTGCCGCTGTTTCCCAATCGGGTTGTCGGGGTCCTCAACCACCACTTTGCCCCCAAGTTCGGCGCAAGCATGGAGCAATCCGAAGGAGATAGCCAGCGCATCGGTCTCATCTCCGGCCAGCCTCACGAAACCAGCGCCAAGGATCCCCTCGATCCTGTCCAGCCGCAGATGCCGGAGGTACTCGGACTCGAATACTCCCCGCGAGTTGTCGGTCGCCAGCCACATCGGCTCGGAGCGCCACTCGCGAGCAGCCGCCAGCCGAGACACCATCTGCTCCCAAGCCTCTGCGTCACCGTGGCCCAGGTTGAGAAGTCGATAGTAGATGACCCGGCCCATTTGGCTGATTTTAGCCACGCTGAGCGTGAGCACCTTCGGAGTCCCGCACGCTGCCGGTCACCCCCTTGGCCCCAGGCTCGCTCGTCAGCCACTTTCGATACAGTGTCGGCGCATCCACGACCACGGGGAGGCGCCGGTGTCCGCAGACCAGCAGGAAACTGCCTCGGCCGGCTTGTTGCAGCCACAGCCGGTGATGGTCGTCGAAGCTCACCGCCTCCTGCAGGCGCCTGGCACCCGCCTGGCTCTGGGCTCCCAGTAGCATCGTCGCCGAATTGACGGCTACCACCTCTCCGAACTCTGTGCGGGTCAGGTCGGCGCCGGTTTGGGTCATCAGCAGGAGTGCTCCCTGGTACTTGCGAATTCGTCGGGAGAGGTGCGCCATCAGCTGGCGGAGGGGGACATTGTCAGCCAGCAATCCAGCCTCATCGACCATCACCAACTTCGGGCCGCGGTGGTTCCGGACCCACTCCCAAAGCCAAGCGGAGATCAGCAGGGTTGCCGCGGGAACCCATCCTGACGGCAGGTCCCGAACGCCGATACAGACGACTGAGCGCACCTCGGGGCCCCGTCCGTTCCGGTTGAAGAGCCTGCCGGGCCTGCCGGTAACCCAGGGCGTCAGTCGCCGGCTGAGTGCCTGCCCGGAGCCGTCCCTACTAAGAATGGCAAGGCAGTCCCCCAGTACGGGGTGAGGCTCGGGCCGGAGTCTTCGTGACTGGGACACCGCGTCTAGGAAGGCGGCCCTCTCCTCTCCGTCCAGCGGTCCACCCAGCAGCCCCACCAGTTCTGCCGCTCCCATCGCGGACTCCTGGTGAGACCCCATCTCCAGGATGTTGAATCCAGTGGGGCCGCCCACCGCGAGATCGAGATAGGTTCCCCCAACCGCCTCGCACCACCGCCGGTGCTCATTCTCGGGGTCAAGTACGACCACTGACTGGCCCCGGCGGACGGCCTCGATACCGAGGAGCCCAGCCAGAAAGGATTTACCACCACCGGAGGAGGCAACGACGGCCAGATTTCCGTTCGGGAGGTCTGCCCCAGATTGTGGGTCCACTGTGATCCAGGCCCCGGTCCGATGATGGCGGCCGAGCAGACTTCTGTCAGTGGGTGGGTAATCGGATGTCGCGCTCCACGGCCACATGGTGGCCAGCTCGACCGTCTGAACCAGGAACTGCGCCCCGCTCTTATGACCCGTCTGGGCGAGGGTCTCGAGTCGAGCGGGCCCCTCGTCCAGCCAAGCTGGAGACCACCGCGAGCGCACCAGCGCCCCCCGCATGCGGATCTCCTTCACCAGGGATGCGGACTCCACTGCAGAACCCCCAGCAAGGGTTACCGCGGCGCTAATCTCGAAGAGATTGCCGTTCCTGGTCGCCAGCAGGTGGCGGAACCGCTGGGTGGCCGCCAGCGCCACCTCCAACCGGGGGTCGCCGCTGCTCGCGGCGCTGGCCAGTTCCTGCGCCTGAAGATGACGCAACCGTCGGCGCAGGCCGCGGTCTGCCGAGTCCCTTGGTTTGGGCACGATCCTAAGGGCGAGGTCGTAGGCTGCGGCGATCTCGGTCAGGTTTGACAGCCATCCCGCCTCGACGGCCACCGCTGGGGGCCGCTCCATCCGCAGCGAGGAAAGCCATTGACCGCCGACCCTGACGGTTCGGGTCTTCTCTGCCCAGCTTCCCTCGGCCAGCGCAGGGAGCATCTCCACCTGATCACTTTCCACATCGCAGCTGCTGTTAAGAGACGAGATCAGAGGCTGGGCAGCCGCTTCGTCAAGGTGGGGGAGCACCAGGTGAGTGACCCTCCTGAACGCTCCCCTTCCGCACAGGTCGGAGGTGACATGCTGGTGACGTGCTCGGTCGAGGTCGGACCCTCCCTGAGGAGGAGCCGCAACGGGAAGCTGGCGCGAGCACACGACCAGGGTGACCTCTGTGGTCAGCGCGTCCAGCCAGGCGGCGAAGCCGTTGGTCAGACGGCTGCGCTCCCGCGTCTCCAGGTCAAGTAGATCCGGTCCGACGGTCCGCCAAATCGTGGCGCTCAAGCCGACTCCTCGGCAACGCTGGCACCCGACCGATCCCGCGATCGGTCGCTGTCTATCGCACACCAACCCTGCTGGGGTCCGATCGCCGTCTGCCAGCGCCGCTCCCAGAGACTCATCGCCCTCCACGCCCAGCCGCTCAATGGCATTCCCTCCACCTGGACCCAGGCCAGGGCCCCGACGAACCCGGCCAACAGCGTGCAGGCACAAAGACGCACAGGTTCTGGCCAACCGAGATTGAGGATTGAAGTCAGGCCAACAATGCCCCCGAGCACCAGTCCCAGCCGCGGGGCGGGGAGCCCCAGAGCCAGCACCTCATCTCGGGTGCACAGATCCGTGAATTTGACCTCGGTCACCGGTACCCTCGGGAGAAGTCTCCTTGGGGGCTGAGCCCCACCCATGAGTCCGCTGACCAGGAGTTGTCGGTGGCGCGGCTACGGCAACGTCAACTCCACCGCGAAACCGGAGGTCTGGCCCGGCAGTCTTGGTGGCTTGGTCACTCGGACCGTCACCTCAAGCACCCCTGCCATTTGCACCAGAGCCTGTGCAATCCGAGTCGCCAAGGTCTCCAGGAGGTTGAACTCAGTGTCCTCGGTGAGGGCGCGCACAAGTCGATATACCTCGGAGTAGTTGACCGTCAGTTCGAGCTGGTCCGAATCCGCGGCGGCGCCGAAGTCGGTGGCCAACTCCACATCCACCACGAAGTGAGAGCCCAACGAACGCTCCTCGGTGCGGCAGCCATGATGGGCGAAGAAGCGCAGTCCGTGCAGAAGTAACCGACCCCGGACGGGACCCGTGCGATCCGCCACGTCCTCACTCACGACTAAGAGGATAGCCGGACCACCGAGGCTGCCCCAGGGCCTAGGTCGGTGGGTCGACCGCCTCGATGGAGTCGATGTGGATCACTTCCCGGCGATTGTCACGCGTCGGAAAGAGCACAACCAGGGTCTGCGAAAGCGCGGCAGTCACCTGACCGATGTCTCCGACCGCCAAGGACCCGATGGGCTCCCCGGTGCTGTGGCGGATGATGTCGGTGACCTTGACCCACGTTCCCGGGGGCCACCGCATCTCCGGGGTCAGCTCCTCCGGGGAGAGGTCCTCCGGGGACACGTTGCCCCGGTTACCCCCCCACGGCCGCGGTGGGGACGGCCTAGGAGCTGGACGGGCCACCACCACCACCTCCGGCTCGGGGATATCCTCCTCGAGATCCGCCTCCTCGACCAGCCCGATCTCCTCCTCCGCCTCAGGGGAGGCGACGGGCACCTCCTCAGCAGAGGTACTGTCGGCGCGCTCCACCGGTGGGTTCTGACTCAACGGAACATCCTGGTCAAATCCTGCGAACTCCCTCTCATCCCTGGTCAGCCAGCGTCCAAGCTCCAGCGTAGCATGCGGGCACGCGCGATCTTAATCCCTCACTCCTCGACCACTGACAGCACTTTCCACTGGTCCTGAGTAGTGTCGAGCGACACGATCAGCTGGACCGGGTCGTTCGCAGTCGTGGGCTGGGTGCCAGCGCAAAGGAAGCTCGTCCGATCACGATACCGCACCCGCGCTCGCACCGACCCTGAGCTCCGATCCTGAACCATCTCAAGGTGGAGGGACTCTCGGTAAGGGCTTACCTGGATCCCAGCCATCTGGTAGGCGCTGAATCGGGACCTCACTTCGCTGAGGGCGTCTCCGGAAAAGGCCTGCCCCAGGCGAACTAGGTTTCCCGTCATCGCAGCTTCATCGAGGAGTGCCAGCGCTCGCTGCACCTCGGATCGCGCGCGAGCCAGCGTCTCGGGGTGCGGGGATCGCCGCCGCAGAGGGTTGCTTGGCATCTCCTAGGATACTGACCGTGGCCGAAGCGGCCTCAGGATGTCAGTCGGGAGGTAGGCCGTCTGCGGTTGCGACGGTCCCGGCCCAGCGTCAATTATCTGGGGCACAGTCGGCGGCGGCTCGCGGTCAAGGGAGACTGGGGGTGGCGGCACCTGCACCGGCGTCTCATCTGCCCACTCGTAGCCCCGGTCGCCTCTGGGGGAGACGCCGGTATCTCTTTGCGCCGCCGCCGGGGGCGGCGCAGGCGGAGCCTGGCCCGCCAGCCCTGGTGTGTCGGACTGACCAGTCGCAGCCAGTGTGCCGCGCCCCAGCATGGCCGCCGGAAGGGAGTCGAGGGATGGGATCAGAGTCATCCCGGTCGCCTCCGTGATCCATTGGAGGGTGGCTTGGGGCCAGCCGGCAACAGAGGTGGGGCAGACGAAGCACTTGCTGGCGGAGAAGTGGGCCAACTGACTCAGCAAGGTGAATCCAGGCGCCCCGGAGCAGACCACCGCCTCTGGCGGCCGTGCAGACTCTATCAGCCGCCGGATCGTGGTGACGCTCGTAACCGGATCGCCGAGCTCCGCGTCGTCGGTGACGCCGAGCACCTGAAAGTTAGGCAACAGCTGGCGGGTCCTAAGGGCGAAATCTGAGTCGCCGACCACGACCACGCTGCTCATCGCTGCGAACTAGACCACATGGCGCAGCGGGGCGACGGACCGGGCCAGCAGTGGTCCTTCGGGAGACCTCTGTGCCCTCTCCTCAAAGGCTGACCTCTTCCAGGTGAATGGTCGCCTCGTCCAGTCGGCGGCTGTCGATCTCCACTCCCAGCCCAGGACCCTTGGGGACTGGCATGGTGCCGTCCGACGCCAGGCTGAATGGCTCCGTCAGCAGATCCTGGGTGAAGTAGCGGTCACTGGCCGAGGTATCCCCGGGCAGGGTGAACCCCGGCAGGGATGCCAGGGCCAGATTGGCAGCCCTACCGATGCCAGTCTCCAGCATGCCCCCACACCATACCGGCCATCCCGCCTTCTGACATTGGTCGTGGATCGCGACTGCGGGGATGAGGCCGGCAACGCGGCCTGCTTTGATGTTGAGAATGCGGCCCGATTGCAGGCGCAGGGCGGCCCGCAGATCGGTGAGCGATTCGACACTCTCATCCAGGCAGACCGGCGTCTCGATCTGGGCTTGGAGGGCGGCGTGGTCAATTAGGTCGTCATGGGCGAGCGGCTGCTCGATCATCATCAGCTGATACTTATCGAGCTCCTGCAGCCGCGGAAGGTCATCGAGGCTGTAGGCGCTATTCGCGTCCAGCATGATCGGAGTCGCCGGAAAGCGCGAGCGAACCGCCTCCGCCAGCTGTAGGTCGTACCCCGGCTTGCACTTGAGCTTTATCCGCTGGTAGCCCTGGGATAGATAACCCTCGATGACGTCGAGGGTCGCCTCGACCGAAGACTGAATCCCAATGCTCACCCCACAGGCGATCCGTTCCTTCACCCCTCCAAGGATGACGCTCAAGCTCAGGCCCGCGGCCTGCCCCACCTGATCCAAAAGGGCCATCTCGACGGCGGCTTTGGCCATGTTGTGGCCCCTCACCCACTCCCAACGTCCTGCCTGGGTCAGGACGTCGGCGCTGTCGCGGCCCAAGATCGAGGGCAGGATGTGGTGACGCAACGCTTCCATGGCGGTCAGGTAGGTCTCGGAAGAGTAGCCCGGCTCGACCCCGGCAGCGCACTCGCCTATCCCGACCAAGCCCTGTCCGAAGAGCTCCACCAACAGCGCTCGCCGCTCTGATTGCGTCCCGAAGCTGGTCGTGAACGGCGAGACCAATGGCAGCGAAACTACCCGCAGGCGGGCTCGTTCGATGCGAGTCGATGGCAACTCCTCAAGTCTCATGGGGCACCCCTGAAGCTAGCGATTGCAGACAACCGGCGATAAGGGCTGCCCGATCTGGTATCGAAGTCAAGTCCGCCCACTCTCCCGCGGCGTGGGCGTTTCCTCCGACGATACCCAGACCATCGAGTGTTGGAATGCCCAGCGCGGCTGTGAAGTTGCCGTCGCTGCCTCCTCCGACTGAGGCAGACTGAAGAGGACCCAGTCCGATGCGGTCGGCGACGAGGCTGGCCAGGGAGAAGAGCTCCGCCGACGCAGTCTCTTCCAGGGGTGGACGGTTGGGGCCCCCTTCCACCCGCAACACAGCTTCCGGGTGAGACGGTTTCAGCGCCCGAATCCCCAGGTCCACCCGGTCCGCCTCCGCCTTAGTGCTGAAGCGCACGTCAATGCGCAGCTCTGCCGCAGCCGGGACCACATTCGTCCGTGTCCCGCCGCTGAATACGGTTGGAGTCACGGTGGTGCCGATCTCAGGTCGTGCGAAGTCTGCGACCTTACCAACCAGAGCGGCAAGCTCCACAACGGAGTTGACCCCGCGTTCAGGTTCCAGACCGGCATGCGCCGCACGACCCAGCAGATGCATCGAGTAGGTGCCAACCCCCTTGCGGGCGACCTTCACCGCCGCACCGGCGGGAGGCTCCAGCACCAGCACCGCCGCGCTGCCGCGCGCTTCCGCTTCGATCAGCGCTCGAGAGGCGGCACTGCCCACCTCCTCATCACCGGTGCATAACAGCGTCACACTCGGCCGATCGCCGCCGAGTGCTCGAAGCGCAGCCAGAGCCGCCAATGCGACCACAACACCGCCCTTCATGTCGAAGACGCCAGGGCCCCGGGCGACGCCGGCTTCCACATTGAATGGCGGCTGGTAAGAACCCAGCGACCAAACGGTGTCGAGGTGACAGAGCAGGAGCACCCGCGCTGCTCCAGTGCCGTGGACGCGTGCTCTCAGCTGCGGGACTCCGGCCTCCGATAGGAGGTCGAGCTCATCTGGAGCCACCCATTCGCGGGCACGGGCCGCCACCCATCGCGCGCAGGCAGCAAGGTGCTCCGCGTCACCACTCGGGGATTCGAGACGAACCAATTCCTCAAGAGCGTCCTCCCAAGTCTGGCTCCGTTGCCGGAGCCAGGTCAGCAGGACCGTCGCGCCCTGATCTCTGGTGGTGGTGGTCACAGATCGATTCTAAGTTACTCGACCAGAATCGCTCGGTAGGGAAACCCTCGGGCCATCGATGTCCGGTTCGGGCTCCAGCGGGATGCCGATCACCGTCGGTAGAGGCTCAATCCGGGGCGGCTGGTGTCCGAAAAATGACCCAACCAGCAGCATCATCCCGGCTGCCTCGCTCCGCAACCGCGAGTCCTGCCAACGGCGGCTCATCAAGAACCTGGCAAGCAGTTCCACCTCGGCCAGTCTACTTGCAGACCCACTCCGACGACTCGCCAATGGAGAACATCTTGGCCGCTATGTTGGCCTGCTGGGTGGGGTCCCATATATCCGTCCCGCCATGGCCGTAAAAGGTAGCCGGCATGAATTGAAAGAGCCCGCTCGCCCCCGACGAGCGATTGACAGCGGTCGGATCTAGCCCTGACTCGCACTGTGCCACGGAGAGCAGCCAGGTGTAGGAGACGTTGTACTTCTGCCCTGCCGCCCAGATTATTTGCTTGATCGTTCCCACCGGAGGCTCTACTACTGGCTGCCAGAAGGCGCTCCCGTAAGGTGATTTCGCCACGGCTGCGGCTGCGGCTGGCACCGGTGTCGGGGGCGGGGTCACCGGGGCCTCCTGAAGTGGCATGGTGACCTCGTAGCTCGTAGGGGAGAGAATATTGCGCGCCTGACCGGCGATGAGGCTGATCGCCGCCGGGGCTGCAGGGGTGGGGCCCTGGGTGCTCTGAGTGCCGATCACGCTCAAGATCGGCGCCGCTAAGAGCACCACGGAGGCGGCAAGGATCCACCTGAGGCGGCTGGCCAGCAACGGCAGCGAGTTGGGCCGAACTGAGGCCTCGGGCCTCAGGCTCAGCTCAACCCGGGCCGTATATGAAACCCAGGTACCCTGCGCCATTCGGAACCCATCTGTAGTCGACTCTGTCCCACCCGCCCCCCGGGACGCCACTGAAGTTCATCTCTGAGACCTCGAACTGACTGCCCTGGACCGCTTCGACATAAGCCACGTGGCCGTAGCCGTAACTTTCGCCGGGAACGTTCGGTCCCCAAACCACGATCGAACCTACCGTCGGTGTCTGTCCCTCCAGGTAGCCGGCCGCGGCTGCGGCAACCCACCACTGGTCTGCATTTCCGCCCCAGGTGACCTTCCGCTGGGTGGCCACGTACCAAGTGCAGTCTCCAAAGGCAAAGGACCAACTGCCCCCGCCACCCGCCCCGACCGCGGCGGCAAATACCGGCTGAGGAGTGGTCAGCTCTGACAGCAGTTGCTGAGATTGGTTTCCCAGCTGCTGTTGCGCAGCCATCGCCTGACTCTCATCCGCGGCGAGCTGGCTCGTGTCGGCTGCTACGACCTGCTGGTCGTGCTGAATGCTGCCCACCAAGTTCCCAACCTGGGAAGCGATGGCGGCAGGTAGCGTCGAACTGCTGAGGAACTGAGAGATGTTCGGGGCTGCCAGTGCCTCGGCGATGGCCTGGCTGCCGTTGCCGTCGACGTAGGCTGTGCTTACCAGGCTTACCAGGGCATTGCGGTCCCCCACCATCTGCTGATCAAGGACCGCGGCGGTAGCTTGGTCTCCGGCGAGGTTGTGGTTGAGCTGATTGAGGTATGTCTGCTCCGCTTCGATCTTCACCAGCAGCGCCATGACCTTGCTCTTCGCCGCCAGGTCGCCCTGCGCCTGGAGCTGGTTGAGCAGAACGGTCAGCTTGGCCTGGTCGACCGACATACCCTGCTTGGCGGACACCGAGGGTCCGGGGCCGGCAATAGCCGACACCCACACCACGCCCGCCATGGCAGCCGCAAGCCAGACACGCCCAATGAATCGGGCTCCGCGCATACGTCCTCCCACATAGCGCGACCGTTACGAGCGCCGAAGGTAACCCATTTGGGGGTTCCCGGTCAAACCGGACCTCGGTCCCTGGCCGGTGCTCTGTACTCGCCACTGAATTCGTGGACGAATTCCACGAGCCGGCGCAGTTGGCTGGGATCCGAGTCGGGGAGCACGCCGTGGCCAAGGTTGAATATGTGCCCGGGCTGTCCTCCCGCGCCCTTCAGCACGGCCCGGGCGCCGCGCTCAAGGTCCTCCCAGCGGCTCAGGACCAGGGCCGGATCGAGATTGCCCTGGAGGAAGAAGTCCGGTCCGACCCGGCTCCATGCCTCGCGCAGCGGCAGCCTCCAATCGACCGAGATGCCCGGAGCACCGATCTCCGCGATCGCTCCTAGCAGGTGAGGCGATCCGGTAGAGAAATAGATCGCCGGTGCCGCGGTCCGCAAGTCGCCGAAGAGCTTGCTCAGATGGGGAGCGACCGACTCCCGATACGAGTGTTCGTCCAGGACTCCCGCCCAGCTGTCGAAGACCTGAACGAGCTGCGCCCCGGAATCGACCTGGGCGAGGAGATATCTGGACAGGACCTCTGTCAAGGTACGCATGAGGCGACTCCAGAGACTCGGCTGCGCATACATAAGAGCCCGAACGTGGGGGAAGTCCCGTGACCCTCTGCCTTCCACCAGATAGCACGCCAGCGTGAAAGGGGATGGCCCAAAGCCGATCAAAGCCGCCCGTCCCCCCAGCTCTCTCCGCGCCAAACGGATGCCTTCGAAGAGGTATGGAGTTGCCTCCTCGGCCGCCACCACCCGCAGGGCGTCGATTTGGTCCTCTGTGCGGATGGGGTCGGTGACCACCGGACCGACGCCATCCTCCATCTGGAACGGGACCCCCATGCCTTCCAGCGGCAGCATGATGTCCGCGAAGAGGACGGCCGCGTCCACTCCCAGCAGTTCTACGGGCATGCAGGTGACCTGGCAGCAGACTGCGGGATCTCGGACCATCTCGAGGAGGGTCATCCGTTGGCGAAGCAAGCGGTACTCAGGCAGCGACCTGCCCGCCTGCCGCATGAACCATACCGGCGTGCTGTCGGTCGGTTCCTGGCGGGAGGCGCCCAGCATCCGCGCGGCCGAAGGACTCATCGAAGTTGCCGGGCCCGGGACTCTGTCATCACCCTATGAGCATGACAAACCGAGGGGTGGGTGGGTTCTTCGGTGGATTGCTGAGACTGGCTCATCCAGGGCCGGCTGCCGCCTGCACGGCGCTCACCGTGATGGCGGGTTGGAGCGCCGCCCAGAGGCAGGGACTGCCCCAAGATGAGATTCGGGCTCCCCTCGCCCGGGCGGCGGCGGCGATGTTCCTAGGCCAGATCAGCACGGGCAGTCTCAACGACTACTTCGATCGTCGGTCGGACGCTGTCCACCAGCCCTACAAGCCGATCGTTCGACAGGAGGTGTCTGCGGCCGCGGCGCTGGTATTCGCGGTTTCGACGGGGGTGGCGGCCCTGGCTCTCGCCAGATGCCGCGGTCGCGCCCTATTCAGGGTCATGAGCCTGGGCCTAGCGAGCGGATGGGCCTACGACGCCGGCCTCAGCCGTACACCCCTGTCCTGGCTCCCCTTTGTTTCGGGGATCATGACCGTCCCCTGGACGGGGACGACAGCGGTGCGGGCTAGGGTCGAACGGGGTGTGTGGATGACCGCCATCGCCGGGGTGCTGGGCTTCGGGCTTCACCTCGCGAACTCGGGACCGGACATCGCCCGCGACAAACTGGCTGGTCGCCGGAATCTCCCGGTGATTCTCGGTCCTGGAGCCACCCGAGACGGAACTCATCTCTCCCTCACCGCCGGGGTCCTAATGGTTTTGGGCAGCACTCCGAAGGAAGGCAGGACGCTCGCCGCGGCTGGCGCCGCCGGTTGTCTCGGGCTGCTGGCGCTGGATCGCCGCCTCAATCGCTTTCGGAGGACCCCGGGTGGTCATCCATTCGTTCTGCCCGTGCTCGCCGCCGGACTGCTCTCCGCCGGATGGCTGGCAGGGGCGGCCCGCCGAGGTTAGCCGACGGCTGCGGTGGCAGGATTTGGGCGGCTACCCGTGCCACCTCCCGGATGGCTCGGGTCGGGATGATGTCCTGCGGTCGACACCACTGCCAGTTTGGGGCGGTCGGTGCGAATCGGTGCGAATAGGATGGGCCTCATGACCCCAGGTGCCAACCTCGAAGGGGCGGTTGGGTTGCACGACTACGGTGGGGACGGACCGGAGTACCGCATCAGGCCCTCTGCCCGCGAACGGGCCCGTGCGGCGCTTCTGGCCGCGCGCGCCCTCGCGCTTCTTTCGCTACCGGTCGGTCTGGTCATGGCCCTGCTCACCCGCTCGCTGGTGTGGGTGGTGGTGGTGGAGTTGTGGGCAGTCCTGGCCGGGGTGCTCTCCTACTTTGGGCAGGCACATAACGCGGTTTTTGTCGGCGAGGAGGGTGTGCGTAGGATTTCCCGTGGCTGTTCGGTCATAGCGCCATGGGCGGCTTTGAAGGCGGTCGAGGTCTCGGTTCCCGGCAACCGCCTCGTCGTGTTTCGAATCGACGCCTCTGAGCTTCTGATCAAGAAGCTCTCCAGGGGCCGATCTCGGGCCGCGATCGCGATGGCCAAGAATCTCCCCGAAGGGCTGGAGCTGCGCCTGGACCGCGCCAGCGCGGACGCTCTTGTGGGCCTGATTGCTGGTCGGCGGCCGGAGCTGGATGGGCTCGAGCGATGGGCAACCTCCAGCCGGCCCGGGCCGCTGATGGTGAGCCCCGCGCCTCCGGGCGACCGTGAAGCACCTCCCGAATGAGAGCGAAAGCTGCCCGGTGCGGGCAGCTCCGTAAACCTCCCGAGCGCGCACTCCGGAGGTGCCACCCCCAATGCCGCCTCGTTACCAGCTCGGAAGGTCAGCGTTCGCTTTCCTCGTCCTTGGAACCTCGCAACCGGCCCTTAATCCGGAGGCGCTCCTCCGCTCGGACCTCTTCCAGAGTGGCGAGGACACGCTCCACCGCTTCCACTGCCTCCTGTGTCTGGCCTTCGACATCCTCGCGCCCAAGACGGTCCACCCGTTCGGCGAGCCGCTGAGCCCGGCGCAGCAGCGACCTGGCGTCGGCAGCAGCCGTGTCTAGAGCGTGCAGATCGCCAGCCGTGTCGGTCAGGGGGACCTCAGGCACGGCCGACCCTAAGGGCCCGATAGCAGGGAATGAGCAGTGCTGCTGCTCCAATATATGAGCCCGCCATGATGGCGAAGCCGGCAGCGAACCCGAGGTGCTGAATCGCCTCTCCCAACCCGATGATCCAGAGGGACCCCACCCCGTAGGAGACTGCGAAGTAGAGGCCGAAGATTGTCGACTGCCCAGCTGTGGTGACGCTGTCACTGAGCAGGGC
>Ga0307374_10000653_pt1 | contig 65619 bp, 44 predicted proteins | sample OX3MG_FD_202532 | JGI IMG/M metagenome (GOLD analysis project Ga0307374, IMG submission 202532) | Soil microbial communities from Risofladan, Vaasa, Finland - OX-3 | ecosystem: Environmental > Terrestrial > Soil > Coastal area > Acid sulfate soil | place: Finland: Risofladan, Vaasa | collected... | reverse complement strand
CTGAACCCTGAACCCTGAACCCTGAACCCTGAACCCTGAACCCTGAACCCTGAACCCTGAACCCTGAACCCTGAACCCTGAACCCTGAACCCTGAACCCTGAACCCTGAACCCTGAACCCTGAACCCTGAACCCCGAACCCTGAACCCTGAACCCTGAACCCCGAACCCCGAACCCTGAACCCCGAACCCTACTCCAACTCGTCTTGCCAAGAAGCCGGCGTTTTGTTCAAGTTCACCCGCCCCAATGGCCGAACAGACGTTGTTTGGCCGCGGGCCAGGCCTGGCGAGAACTGACAAGGAGCTGAAATCATGGGCGCACTCGATTTCGCGGCCTTCCGCGCCGCTGAGTTGGTCCGAAAACCGTTCGACTACCTGGTGCTGCCCGGCTTCGTCCGGCCCGAAGCGCGCGCGGCGATCAACGCCAGCTACCCCAAGATCGAGCGTCCGGGCAGCTTTCCGCTGAGCGAGGTGACCTACGGCCCGGCGTTCGGCAACCTGGTCGCCGAGCTCAACGGCGACGAGATGCGCGCGGCCTTCGAAGAGAAGTTCGGCATCGACCTTTCGGGCCGCCCGACGATGGTCACCGTGCGCGGCTGTGCCAGCGCCAAAGACGGCCGCATCCACACCGACACGCCCTCGAAGATCATCACCGTGTTGGTCTACATGAACTCGAACTGGGAAGCGCCGGGCGGCCGGCTGCGGTTGCTGCGGTCGGCCGACGATCTCGACGACGTGCTTGTCGAAGTTCCGCCCGACGAAGGCACGTTGCTCTGTTTCCGCCGGTCGAACAATTCGTTCCACGGGCACAAGCCGTTCGTCGGCCAGCGTCGCGTTTTGCAATTCAATTGGGTGACGGAGCAGCGGATTGTCGACCGCGAGCTCAAGCGGCACCGTTTTTCGGCCTGGACCAAGCGCATCCTGTCGCTCGGCGGCCGCTCGGCGGAGGCGGCGGAGTATCGGACCGCCTCGTAGCCTGGAACGCCATGAGCAGCGAACCCCTTCTCACCCGCTCGTTCGATCGCATTCTGCTCATCAAGCCGTCCGCGGTGGGCGACATCGTCCACACGTTGCCGGTGCTGGTGCGGCTGCGCGAGCGTTATCCCGATGCGCAGATCGATTGGCTGGTGACGCCCGAAAACGCCGATCTGGTGCGGCACCATCCCGACCTGTCGAACGTGGTGCTGTTCGACCGGCGGCGCTATGCGCGGTTCGGACGCGAATGGTTTGCCACCAAGGGAATGCTGGGCTTGCTCCGCACCCTGCGTCGTTCGCAATATGAGTTGGTGGTCGACCTGCACGGTCAACTCCGGTCGGCATTGTTCACGGTGGCCAGCGGGGCGCCGTTTCGCGTCGGTTTCGAGCGGGCGCGCGAAGGGGCCTGGCTGGTCTACTCGCACCACATTCCGCTGCTCGATCGCCAGGCGCACGCGGTCGATCGATATTTGTGGCTGGGCGAAGTGTTGGGGTTCGAGCCGGGCGTGCCCGACTTCCGCATTTATCTGCCGGAGGCGGTCGAAGAGCGCGTCGACGATCTTTTGTCGCGACACGGCCTCGCCTCGCACCCGTTGGCCCTGCTGGTGCCGGGCACGGTGTGGCAAACCAAGCATTGGCGCGTGGAAGGCTTTGCCGGCGTCGCGAGGCATTTGATCCAGCGCGATTTCAGAGTGATTCTGGCCGGCGCGCCGAAAGACCGCGCTCGCTGCCGGCAGGTGGCCGCGCTCGCGCCGGCGGTGTGCGACTTGTCGGGCCAAACGACCTTGGCCGAAATGATCTCGCTCGTACGCCGCTCGGAGTTGTGCGTCACCAACGATTCCGGCTCGATGCACCTGGCCGTGGCGCTGGGCCGGCCGGTGGTGAGCGTGTTCGGCCCCACGAGCGCCGCGCTGACCGGCCCCTACGGCCGCACCGACGCCGTCGTGCAGGCCCACGTGCCGTGCTCGCCCTGCCTGTTGCGCAAACTGGCTCACTGCCACCATCATCACATCTGCATGGAGGAGGTGACGACGGGCATGGTCGTACACCGCCTGGAGAGCCTGTTGGCCCGTGCCATCTGACTGAACCGAAGCGCAATGCACCTTCAGTCCGCCGCATCTTGATCGCATCGGGCAAGGCTGTCATATTGCGCGTCGGTTCACCACCACCCATCGAAAGCCGCACTCATGCCGAGCAACTTGCTGCGCAATCTTCCATCCGTCAACGAACTGCTGGAAAGCCCTCCGTTGAAGGGGCTCGTCTCGCGCGTCAGCCACAACGTGGTCGTCGGCCGCGTGAGGTCGTTCCTCGATGATTTGCGGACGGAGATTCAGGCCACGGCCGCGGAGGTCAAGTTTCCCGACGTGAAGGAGCTGGCCCAGCGGATCGCCGAACGAATCCTGGAGTCCGACAAGCCGCAGCTTCGGCCCGCGATCAACGCCACGGGCGTGCTGCTGCACACGGGCCTGGGCCGCGCGCCGCTGGCCGAGGAGGCGATTGCCGAGATGGTCGCCGTGGCACGCGATTACGCCAGCGTGGAACTCGACTTGGCCACCGGGCAGCGATCGCAACGCGTGTTGGCCGTCGAGGGATTGCTCACGGAACTCACCGGCGCCGAGGCCGCGCTGGTCGTCAACAACAACGCGGGCGCCACGATGCTCGCATTGGCGGCCCTGGCGGCGGGCCGAGAGGTGATCGTCTCGCGGGGGCAATTGATCGAGATCGGCGGCAGCTATCGCTTGCCCGAAGTGATGGCCACCAGCGGCGCCGTGCTGCGCGAAGTAGGCACCACCAACAAGACGCGGCTCGACGACTACGATCGGGCGATCGGCGAGGCGACGGCGGCCCTGATGCTCGTCCATCCCAGCAACTTTGTGGTCGCCGGCTTCAGCGAGAGCGTGTCGCTGGCCGAGTTGGCGAAGCTCGGCCGATCGAAGAGCTTGCCGGTGATTCACGACATCGGCTCCGGGGCCATGATCGACTTCGCCGAGTTCGGCTTCGCCGACGAGCCGGTGGCCGCGACAAGCATCAAGCAGGGGGCCGACGTGGTGCTGTTCAGCGGCGACAAACTGCTGGGCGGGCCGCAATGCGGCGTAATCGTCGGTCGGCGCGAGTTGATCGACAAGATTTCCCGACACCCGCTCACGCGCGCGCTGCGCGTCGACAAGCTGACCTTGGCGGCCCTGGCGGGCACCTTGCGGCTGTACCGCGATCTGGAGAAAGCGAAGCGGCGGCTTCCCTTGTTGCAGCTCTTGAGCACGTCGCTGGACAACCTGCGGACGCGGGCCGAGCGACTCGCGCCGCAGATGGCGACGAGTCACGCGATTGCCGCCGCCGATGCGATTGCCGACGTCACTTACCTGGGTGGCGGCGCGGTGCCGACGCAGCAGCTCGACACCTGGTGCGTCGCGCTGACGCCGGCCGAGATCAGCGTCGATCGGCTCGCTGCCCGTCTGCGCACCGGGCAGCCCTCCGTGGTCGGCCGCGTTCGTGACGAGCGGCTCTACCTTGATCTACGAACCGTTTTCCCGCGGCAGGATCTCGATCTGGTGGCCGCCGTGCGGGCGGTCGGTGAGAATCTGTCCGCCAAGGCAACCTAGCGTGGGAGAGGCATGTGCAAAACCGTCGATTTCGGCTGTGAAAAAGCAGCGGGAATTGGCGAGGAAACTGTCGCACTCGCCACATCCGGGCTTGGGCTGCGCGCGCGAAGCGACACGCGTGTCGCGTCCGCGCGGCGCCGACAAGCAACGGGCCGCGCGGATTGAGCGTCGAAACGCTCGCGCACGACCGGCCGCCGGGTGCGCGACAAAAGCGCCTCGCGCGGCGCCTTCGCAGGGCGCGCCGTCTCGAACGCCGGAATCAAAACGAGTCCCTCGTACCATGAGAAAAGCGCCGCGCGCGGCGCGTTTGTTCTGCGCCGTGTCGAAGGCCGGGACCAAATGAGTCCCTCGCGCAAAACAAAAGCGACACGCGCGTGTCGCTTTTGTTTTGCGCACCGTGTCCGCGTGACAGGGCGCCCGCCTGTCGGTATCGCCATAAAGTGTTACGCCGCAAATGTTTACAGAGGAACGCACGCAGACTTCCTCGTCTCGGCACCGAGCGGGTGCCTCTAGGGTGGTGGCTTGGGGCGAGGCGGGCCTGGGCAGAATCGTCGAAAACGCGGTCCAACCCGCGGGTTCTATTTAATTCGAGTATTGTTCCCAACGGCGAGGATGGCGCATGGCATGCCGCCGGCTTTCCAGGCGGTTGCTGACGCTCGCTTTCTACAGAGTGGCGGCATCCGGGGGAGCAAAAATGACGTCATTCTTCGGCGGGGCCAAGCCACGATTTTGCACAAGCTGGTCCCACCCTACGACGATGGCCTGGCCGGCCGCTTGTTAAACCGCGCGTTCTGGCTATGATGGCTGGCTGGCGAATGCCGGTCGAAGCACCAGCGGCTGTGGCATTCGCGTCACGTCTAACACAATGCACACGACTCCCGTCAGTCTGCTCGTGCGGTTGAAGCAACCCGAGCCGGAGGCCGCCTGGCAACGGTTCGTGGAGCTTTATACTCCGCTGCTCTTTTTCTGGGCCCGCCAGGCCGGGGTCGGCGCGCCGGACGACGCCGACCTGGTGCAGGACGTGTTGGCCCTGCTGGTGCAAAAAATGCCGGGCTTCGACTACGACCCGCAGCAAAGTTTTCGCGGCTGGATACGCACGATGATGCGCAACCGCATCCGTGACCTGCGCCGCCGGCATCACGTTCCTGAAGCGGCGGTCGACGAGAGCTGGCTGGCCGAGTTGCCCGCTCCCAAAGACGACGCCTGGGAAGAAGAACATCGCCAACTTCTCGTTTCCCGCGCGGCCGAGATGATGCAAGCGAGTTTTCACGAGACCACCTGGCGGGCCTGCTGGGAATCGACGGTCAACGAGCGTCCGGCGGCGGAAGTGGCCCGCATGCTCGGCATCAGCGAAAACGCCGTCTATATCGCCAAGGGAAGAGTCCTTCGGCGGCTGCGGCGGGAACTTGAAGGGCTGTTGTAGGTAGGCGGGAACAAGGTAGACGGTAGACGGGGGAGAGAATTGCAAATTGCAAATTGGCAATTGCCTGACGCCTGACGTCTACCGTCTACCGATTTTCCTGACAGGTTTTGCCCCCTGCCAACGTACATGCTGTTATGGCCCGCTTTTTATGGAGAATCGAACCATGACCGACAAGGCGGTTTGCCCGGATGCGGCGGCGATCGAACGGCTGCTGCTGGGACGCACCAGCGACGCGGAAACCGACGATCTCGAGCGGCACCTGCTCGATTGCGACCGCTGTTGCGAGGTTTCGCGTTCGCTGCATCTCGACGACACGATGGTGGCCGGCTTGCGGCGCGACAACCACTTGGCCGCCATCGCCCAGGAGGCCCCGGTGCGAGCCACGATGGCCCGGCTGATGGCCCTGCGGACTGCCGCGGCCGCCAGCCAGCCGGAAGAGACGATGACGGTGGCCGGCGAGAGCACCGACGACGCCTGGGGGCTGCGCGAGCTGCTCGACCCGCCCCAGGCCGAGGGCGAGCTGGGCGGTTTCGCCGGCTACCGCGTGCTGCGCGTGCTCGGCGCCGGCGGCATGGGCATCGTCCTGGAGGCCGAAGATCCGCAGTTGCAACGCCGCGTGGCGCTGAAAATCATGAATCGCGGCCTGGCCGCCCGCAGCGAAAACCGCCAGCGGTTCCTGCGCGAGGCACGGGCGGCGGCGGCCATCGAGCACGCGCACATCGTCACGGTCCACCAGGTGGGCGAGCAGCGGGGCGTGCCCTTTCTGGCCATGCAGTTACTCAAGGGCGAGAGCTTGCACGACCGGCTCGAGAGAGAGGGTTCAGGCACCCAGAGGGTACCCCGGGTTCAGGGTTCAGAAAAGAGGGAAGCGGGAATGGACAATCCAAAATCCAAAATCCAAAATCCAAAATCGCCTCTGCCGCTGGCCGAGTGCCTGCGCATCGGCCGCGAAACGGCCGAGGCCCTGGCCGTGGCGCACCAGCGGGGGCTGATCCATCGCGACATCAAGCCGGCCAACATCTGGCTCGAATCGCCGGGCGGCTGGGTGAAGCTGGTCGATTTCGGCCTGGCCCACGTCGTGGAAGACGAAGTCCATCTTACCCAGACCGGCGCCATCCTGGGCACACCGTCCTATATGTCGCCCGAACAGGCCCGCGGAGACAGCGTGGGTCCGCGGTCGGACCTGTTCAGCCTGGGCGTGGTGCTCTATCGGCTGACGACCGGGCAAACTCCTTTTCAGGGCCGTGGCACGCTGGCCGTGCTGACGGCGCTGGCCACGGCCGATCCGCGGCCCGTGGGCGAGTTGAACCCGGAGCTACCGCCGGCGTTTGCCGACGTCATCATGCGGCTGTTGGCCAAGGATCCGGGCGAGCGGTTCGAGTCGGCGGAGGCGGTGGCCGAGGCGATTCGGGCAATCGAGGCGGCGGAGAGCGAGGGAGCGAGGGAGAGACAGAGAGACGGAGCGAGGGAGAGACAGAGAGACGGAGCGAGGGAGAGACGGAGCGAGGGAGAGATGGCGGGCAGACCGCCGCGGCGCCGATCGCGCTGGCCGTTGGTGGCCGCGGCGGCAGCGGCTTGTTTTCTGTTGGCGGGCATGGTGGTGGTCATCCGCGACAAGGAGGGCCGCGAGGTGGCGCGGATCAACGTGCCGGAAGGCGGCAGCGTCGCGACCGAAGAGAGTCCGGCGAGCCCCGCCGCGCCGGGACGTAAGCTTGCCGGTAGTACCGATGCGGCGAGCCGCCGCGCCACACCAACCCGAAGCGCCAGCGAGGAAAGCGCCAAAGCAGGCCCGGTCCCGGCGCGCCGGGGTGACGGGAGCGCCAGCCCGTCGCCCGAAGGGCGACCGGCGTCTCCGCCATCCCGGCGCGCCGGGATCGGAGCTACTTTGCCCGACCGTGCGAAGCCGTTCCTCTTGGTCCGCGAGGGAAAACAGGCCGCCGAGTTCAAGACCATCGCCGGCGCGCTGGGCGAAATGCAAGCCGGCGACGCGATCGAGGTCTACGGCAATGGGCCCTTCACGCTGCCGATCGTCAATCTCGATGGCAAGCCGTTCACGCTCCGCGCCGGCGCCGGTTTTCGCCCGCGGTTCGTGCGCACCGAGGGGGCCAAGCAACAATTCCACAGCGCGTGGATCACAGTCAACAACGCGCCGCTGACACTGGAAGGCATCGAGCTGCGCGAAGATCTGCTTGCCCACAATATCCTGCACGGCGGCGGGGCACCCTGGGAAATCCGCCGCTGCCTGTTGCGCAGGGGGGATTCCCATGCTGCAGCACTGCTTCATTATGAACGTGGACCGCACCTGCGAATCGTCGACAGCGTGTTGGCATCGGGGCATAGCCAATATTCGATCAAAATTGGCACATCGGCCGAGGTCCACTGCGAAAACAACCTGTATTGGAGCGGTGGCAGTTTCTTCACGCTCCAGGGCGGCGGCCAGAAGCTTCGCTTCACGCGGAACACGTTCGCCGGCCAGGGCACTTGGCTCCATTTTCCAGATGCGGAACATGCCGCCGTGGAAGTGCTGGCGGAAGAGAACGTGTTTCGCGTCGGCCAATTGCTATGCACGCGCACCACCAGCATGGAGGTATTTCGCGAGGTCTGTCGCTGGAACGGTCGCCGCAATCTGCACGGTGTTGTCGGTGGTGCCAGCAGTTTGATCTTCAGTCAACCTCTTGAAGGTTCGGGCAGGGTGAGCATCGCTGGCGACGACCTGGCCGCCTGGAGCAAGTTCTGGGGCGAGCATGAACAAGGCGCCATGCTCGGTACGACGCCGACGCTGAGGTATGAGGCCGCCTGGCTGGCCCCTAAGGCCGGCGACCCCCGGCGCGGCGGCAGAGGCATTGCGCTCCGCCGTGATGAAACTCCCCTACCGCGGCTGCACCACTGGCTCGACCCGCGCCCGCTCGACCCGCTGTCGCCCACCACGGCAGGCTCCGAAGGCGACGCTGGCCCCAGCGCCGCGGTCGGCCCCGATTGGCGCCTGGTCGGCCCCGGCGAAGCATACCTGCGCGCACTGGCCGATGCCGGGCATCCGGTCACCGACGAGCAGCTTGGCCTGGAGGGGACTGAAGAGGGCGCGGTGGTGCTGCTCCACGAGAATACGCTGGCCCGTGGTTACGCGACGGTCGCCGAGGCGGTCGCCGCCGCAGCCGACGGCGACACCGTGGCCATCCGCGCCAACGGCACGTTTCCGGGCTTCGACCGGCGCGGTGAGCGACAGGGCAAGCGGCTCACGCTGCGCGCCGGTTATGGCTATCAACCGACGATCGGCGATAACGTGCTGTTGGCCCCGGGCGATGTGTGGTCGATCGAAGACTTGCACTTCAGTGGCCAGGTCTGGGTGGCGAACGGCGCGCCGGCGGCCGAGGGTCAACCGGCGCCGCGGCTGCTCAATTGCAGTTTCGAGCCTGCCCTGGCAGCCTCTGGTCCGATGCCGCAGGTCACGACCTACTCGGAAAGCGCTCCGCCGCTGGAGGTGGTGAATTGCCTGCTGCCGAATGGGGTCAACTTCGCCGGCGCACGGCTGCGTGTGGTGAATTCGGTTATTGCCTCGGTCGGTCTCAATCCGATCGAGCCGCAACGGCCGCGCGCGCTGGATCTCGACCGTTGCGTGGTCTGGAGCAACTTCTCGCCGGCCATTCAACACGGTACTGTTCAGTTGACGGTCAGCGCGCGGCGCACCTGGTTTGAGTTTAGCAGTTTCCTGCGCCAGGGTGACGACGCGGCATTTCAGTGGCAGGGCGACGAAAACGTCTACTGTCACGGGGCCGTGCGATGGCAGAGCGATTGTGATCTGACCACCGCCGCCAATTATGTCGGTTCCCTGCCGGCATGGCAGGCGCGCTGGTCGAGCGACGCAGGCTCGCGCCAGGGCGACGCCGTGTTCATCGACCCGCGCTTCTGCGGGCTGTTGCCCAACAGCCCCGGCCATCAGGCCGCGCAAGACGGCGGCGACCTGGGCGTGGACCTGAGCCGTCTGGGCATGGCAACCCCGAGCGACAAGGTAGACCCGGCACTCCGTGACGGGGGCGCCAGCCCGTCGCCCGAAGGGCGACCGACGTCTCCGCCACGGAGTGTCGGAGCTACGTTGCCCGAACCGCCGCCGCTCGACGAGTGGCTCAAGGGGCGAGAAATCCTGACCGTCGCCCAGGACGGCAGCGGACAGTTCAAGACCATTCAGGCGGCGCTCGATGCGCTTAAGCCGCACCAGGTGGTAAAGGTGCTCGACCGCGGGCCATATCGCGAAGTGGTCCGCGCAGACGGCCTGCCACACGATACCGGGCTCATCAGCGACCGGCAAGCGACCATCCAGCTTTCGGAATGGGACAAGCACGACGGAGCCTACTTAAGCGGGCACAGCTTCGGCCCGCTGGACGGCTTTCGCCTTGCCGGGTGCCGTTTCGTCGCGCCTCCGCATGAGAAGTGGGTCTGGGCTTCAATTATCGGCTTGCGACGAGTCGAGGGACTTGTGGTGGAAGATTGCTACTTCGGCTGGACAGAGCCTCGGCCGGAAAACCGCATCGATCCCGAACCCGCGATCTGCTTGTACTCTGATGACGGCCAGCGCGGCAGTGCCCCGAATGTGGTGCGAAACTGCTTCTTCAACGCTGCGGCTCTCGGCCTCCAGGGCCCCAACCTCTTCGTCGACCGGAATTTCTTCGTCGACACGATCATCGCGCTGAGTGGACCGAAGCACGAGACGCGCATTCGGCACAATGTGTTGGTCCGCGATGGGTTTGTGCTCGATTTAGTCAAGATCGACGAGGTCACGGGATTCGTGGAAATCAGCAACAATACGGTCTTCGGTGCCGGTTTCGATGTCCGCGACGGCGCACCGAGACAAGGCGTCGCCATTCGCAACAACATTACTACGCAAGGGGTTCGCCTCAGCGGTGAGGCCGACAAGCTGCGAGACCAAATCTTTAAGAACTGGCTGGTGGACCATAACAGTTACTTACGCCTCGGCTCGCTGCCGAAGGGGCGCGGCGACATCCTGGAAGATCCCGCGTTCCTTTCGACGGAGCCTGGCGGCCGGGACTACGCGCGCATTCCCGCCGACGGTCCCTTGGCCTCGGGCGGCGCCGGCGGCGACTTGCCGGACTACGTCGGCGCCTTGCCGCCCGGCCCCGCGCCCAAGGAAGGCGATTGGTTTACGCGGCTGCGAGAGCGGTGGCAGGCCGGCGAGGACAAAGTAGACCCGGTCCCGGCGCGCCGGGATGATGTGGGCGCCAGCCCGTCGCCCGAAGGGCGACCAACGTCTCCGCCACGGACCGTTGTTCCCCGTCTACCGCCTACCGACTACCGTCTACCTACCTTGGCCGACGAGCGGGCGGTGGCCAAGTGGGTCGTCGAGAACGGCGGCACGGCGGAATGCGGAGACTACCGAAGCTGGCGGAGCCTGCCCGTGAGGACGGTCCGGCTCAACGGCAACTTGTCGGTGTACGACGATTCGCTGGCACGTTTCCGGCACTGCCCCCGGCTGGACTTCATCGACTTGAAGCGCACGCTCATCTCCGACGCGGGCCTGGTGTACTTGGCGCCCCTGAGCATGCTTCGCCACCTCGACCTGCGCGAGACCGACGTTTCCGACGCCGGCGTGCAACGTCTCGCCGCGTTGAAGCTCCTGGAGCGGCTTGACTTAAGCGGCACGCGCGTCAGCAATGCGGCCCTGCCCACGCTGGCCACGGCGTTTCCCGTGCTACGTTTCCTGCTGCTCGAAGGCACAGCGATTACCGACGCGGGCCTGCCCGCACTGGCCGCACTGGAGCAATTGGACGAGCTCGACCTCAGCCACACCCAAGTGACCGATGCCGGGCTGGCGCGACTGCAACCGCTCACGGGTCTGATGCGCCTTTCACTCGCGGGCACCGAGACGACCGACGCGGGCATCGACGCGCTGCACAAGGCGCTCGTCGATTGCTGGATCACCGGGCCGGACGGACGCCTTCACGCCCCGCCGGTGCGCGACGACGATCCCGATCGAACGGCGGCCGAGGCCCTGCTGGAGAGAGGCTTCAAGGAGATCTGCCTGACGGCCGACGGAGTCAACGAGACGCGTTGCCGGGCCGCGGCGGATCTTCCGCGCGGGCCGTTCAAGGTGCTGCGCGTCGAGGTGCTCTGGATGGGCCACGCGCCGAACATCGCGGATGCCGGAGCCGTGGGCGACGCAGAAATCAAGCTGCTCGCGCGGCTGCGGCAGCTTCGCGTTGCGAATTTGAACGGCACGCAAGTCACAGACCGTGGGCTGGATTGCCTGAAGGGCTTGCCGAAACTCGCCGAGCTGGGCCTCAGCGGCTGCCGGCGCTTGACCGCTAACGCCCTGTCGCTCTTGGCGACGCTGCCGCGGCTTCGCCTGCTGTGGATCGACGGCGGGTGTTGCACCCCCGCCAGTCTCCAGCACGTCGCGGCGCTGGCGTATCTCGACTTCCTGCACATCAACGGCGACCAGTTCGCCGACGCGACGCTGAAAAGGCTCAGCGGATTGTCGAACCTGCGGTTCCTGCGACTGAGCGGCGGGAAAGTCAGCAGCGCTGGTCTGGGGCAGCTCGCATCCCTGCGCAGCCTTTTGTCTTTGGACCTGTCAGATGATGTGAGGTTGCAGACGAGCGACCTTGAGGGCCTTGCCGAGGTGCGCGGATTGGAAGAGCTTGGTCTGCCCGGCGTCCTCACTTCGCCCGACGTGTTCCGCCGGCTTGCCGCCCTGCCGCGCTTACTGGTTCTTACTACGCGCGGAACCAAGCTTGGCGACGACGGCTGTCGAGCGATCGCCGGACTGCGGTCATTGGAGGGGCTCGACGTGACTGGGCGTTTAGTGACCGACGCCGAACTGGCGCACCTCGCGCGGTTGTCGGATTTGCGATATCTGCTGCTGGATGCGGGACAAATCACCGACGCCGGCCTGGCGCACCTCGCGCAGTTGTCCAATCTGCGAGAGCTCGTGCTCCGCCCGGCGCTCAGCATGAGCGGCGCGGGCCTCGAGCATCTGCACGGCCTGAAGATGCTCAAGGTGCTGAGGCTGGTGCAGTTGCCCGTCACTGAATCCACCGAGTCGGGCGTCGCGGCCTTCAAGGCCGCCGTGCCCGGCTGCAGCGTCGATTGGCCGAAATGACGCCTCCATTGGGGAAGTGTTGATGTAGCACATCCGACCCCATCGAGCTCGCCTCGATTGGTGAAGAAGATGGCGGGCTAGGTTGAAAAAAGCGACGTGGCGCACGACCCCATCCAGCTCGCCTGGATGGTGAAGCAGATCGTGAGCTACCGAGCAGCCGCCGGAAATCTTATTCACCATCCAGGCGAGCCGGATGGGGTCTTTTCGCGGAATTCCCCGGCAACCGATTAGCCCGCCATCTCGTTCACCGATCCGCGCAAGGCGGATGGGGTCCTTACTTTCGCGGAATCCCCCGGCAACCGATTAGCCCGCATCTTGGTCACTCCCGGCGCGCCGGGACACAAGGCGGATGGGGTCCGGCGCGCGCGACGTCAAGCCTCGCCCCGCCCAACACTTGGCGCGCGCCCAAAACCCAAGACCCACGCCCCAAGACCCATTTCGAAATTCTCCTGACAGGTTTTGCCTGTTGGGCTCGTACATGCCTTTTGAAGCGGACTGTGTTGTCCGCGGGCCGAAATCTTTCAGCGTCAGGAGTCACCGACATGTTCGCCCACTGGACCGCCAAGCAGGCACGCGCTCAAAACCACCGCCGATCGAAGTCTCGCCGCCGCAAGGGCCAGCGGCACGCCGGACGCAAATCGCTGTTTCAGCTCTTGGAACAGCGCTCCCTGCTCTCTGCGGTGTTGTGGGTGGGCGGCAGCGGCAACTGGGACGACGGCACCCACTGGAGCGGCGGCCAAGTGCCCGGCAGCGGCGACAACGTGACGATCGACACCGGCGCCACGGCGGCCACCATCACCATCAAGTCGGGCGACGACATCCAGGTGGGCAGTCTCAACACCACCGCCAACGACACGCTGGCCATCACGGGCGGCTCGTTGGTGACCGCGGGAACGTCCACCCTCAGCGGGCCGCTCGACATGACCGGCGGCTCGCTCGAGGCCGACGCGAATCTGACGGCCAACGGCAGCACCACGGTTTCGCAGGCCAACCTGGACGCGGAGAATGGCGCGACCCTCAGCCTGCCCAAGCTGACGAGCACGATCACCAACGGCTCATTCACGGCCAACGGCACGGGCAGCGTGCTCGACGTCTCGGCGCTGACCAAGGTCACGCAGCAGGCCGGCTGGAACGTCAACGCCACCGCTGGTGGCGAGGTCAAGCTCTCCGGCCTGACCAGCCTGACCAGCACCCAGGGCATCAACATCAACGATAGCGGCAACAGCACGCTCCTGGACGGCAAGCTGACCAGCCTCAACGGCGTCGGCGTCACGCTGGACGGCACCGACCCGCACGTGGCCGACGCTTGGACCAAGTTCACCAGCGGCACGCTGACGGTATACGGAAACTCCGTAGGTACCGGCTACAGCCTGTCGGCCCTGACCGACGTCGATCAGTCGAACCTGGACGCCGAAAGCGGCGGCCAACTGGCGCTACCGAAAGTGACAAGCTATGTCTCCAACCAAACCTTCTTCCAGGCGAGCGGCACGAACCCGGGCACGTCCGCGCCGAGCCTGCTCGACGTGTCGGCCCTGACGGGCCTGACGCAGCAGAGCTACTGGGACGTCCATGCGTACTTCGGGGGCGAGGTCAGGCTGACGGGCCTGACCAGTCTGACCAAGACGCAAGGCATCTTCTTCACCGACACCTACGGCAGCACGCTTGACTTGAGCGGCCTGACCAGCCTAGCGGGCACGGCTGGCGGCGACATCACCGAATCTGGCGGCAGCACGCTCGTGGATCCGAAGCTGACCACCCTCAACGGCGTCAATGTCCAGCTCGACGGCACCGACGCGCAAGTGGCCGACTCTTGGACCACGCTGACTAACGGAAGCCTGGAGGTCGATACGGGTTCCTACAGCCTGCCCGCCCTGACCGACGTCGATCAGTCCAGTCTGGACGCCGAAAGCGGCGGCCAGCTCGCGCTGCCGAATCTGACGGGTTACGTGTCCAACGAAAATAACTTCCAGGCCAAGGGCACGAACACGGCTACGCTCCAGCCCAGCCTGCTCGACGTGTCGGCCCTGACCACGCTGACGGCGCAGCAGGGCAGTTGGGCCATCAACGCGCTCAACGGCGGCGAGGTCAAACTGTCGGGCATGGCCAGCCTGATGAACGGCCCCAACCAGGGCATCAGCCTCACCGACACCGGCGGCAGCACGCTCGTGGATCCGAAGCTGACCACCCTCAGCGGCGTCAGCGTCACGCTGGACGGCACCGACGCGCACGTGGCCGACGCTTGGACCAAGCTCACCAGCGGCAGTCTGGAGGTCGATGGAAATCCATCGAATTTCGGCTACAGCCTGTCCAGCCTGACCGACGTCGATCAGTCCAGTCTGTTCGCCGAGAGCGGCGGCCAGCTCGCACTGCCGAAGCTGACAAGTTACGTGTCCAACGGCTTCCTTCAAAACGGCACGTTCGAGGCCAATGGCATGAACACGGCTACGCTCCAGCCCAGCGTACTCGACGTGTCGGCCCTGACCACGCTGACGGCGCAGCCGGGCAGTTGGACCATCAACGCGCTCAACGGCGGCGAGGTCGAGCTGTCGGGCCTGACCAGCCTGTCGACCAGCACCCAGGACATCAACATAACCGACACCGGCGGCAGCACCGTCCTGGACGGCAAGCTCACCAGCCTCGACGGCGTCAATGTGACCACCGATGGCAGCGACACGCAGCTCGTCAACTCCTGGACCACGTTCACTAGCACCAGCGGTCACCCGGATCGCCTGACGGTCACGGGCGGTTCGCTCACCTTTCCGAAGCTGACCGACCTCGCCTCGTCGAGCCCCCTCGGCGGCACCGCGCTCGACTTTCCGGTGCTCGCGAAAGGCAGCCTGATCTTGGGCGACGGCACGAGCGCGACCATTCAAGGCACCCTCGTCGCTTTGCCGGCCTCGGGCGCCACCGGCGCCACCGTCAACGCGCCGGCCTCGCAGGGACTCAGCATCACGCTCGACAGCAGCGGCACCTTCAACGGCGGCACGACCGTCAATGTCGGCGCGGGAACCACGCTCGCGCTGGCGGGCGGAACGTACCTCGGCGGCGTCAACTTCAACTTCGGCGCCGCGGCGACCGCCGATCTCACCGGCGGGCAAACGACCACCTATGGCGGCACGCTCGCTGCCACCGGCGCCGGCACGGTCGTCATCAGCGGCGGCATATTCTATCCCGCAACGGGTGGCGGCGCAACCCTGAATTTTCCCGGCGGCATGTTCCAGTGGACCGGCGGCGGGATGGAGCTTTCCGTCGGCGATGTGACCAACCGCGGCACGATCAACCTCTCCGGCTCGAATGACACGCAAATCTTCGCCGACGGTACGCTCGACAACTACGGCAGCATCATCCAGACTGGCAGCGGCGACTTCAATCTGCACAGCGACAGCATCACGCCCACCACGCTCAAGATCGAACCAAGCGGGCAGTACCAGATGGAGTCGGATGCCGGCATCAACAACTTCTACGGCACCAACCTGATCGACAACGCCGGCACCATCGCCAAGAAGGCGGGAACCGGCACGTCGACGATCGGGGTGAATGGCCAAATCATCAACACCGGCACCATCGAGGCCGATTCGGGCACGCTCGATCTCGAACCTAGCTCGTTCGCCCAGATCGACGCCAACGGCAACCTGACCGGCGGCACCTGGAAGGCCCTCAACGGCGCCGCGCTCAACTTTCCCAGCGGCACCAGCATCACGACCAATGCGGCCACCATCGCCCTCGACGGCAGCGGCGCGGCCGTGACCGCAGTCTACCCCGGCGGGACGGGCTACTCCGCGCTGTCCGCCCTGGCCTCCAACAGCGGCACGCTGGCGCTCACCAACGGCGCCAGCCTGAACACGGCGGGCGATTTCGCCAACAGCGGCAGCCTGACACTCGGCGGCGCGCTGGCCGTCGGCGGAAACTTCACACAGACCTCCGCCGGCACGCTCGACGTGCAGATCGGCGGCAGCCCAACGAGCGGCAACTTCGGACAGGTCGCCGTCACCGGTTCGGCCACGTTGGCCGGCAATTTCAACGTCTCCCTGGTCAACAGCTTCACGCCCGTCGCCGGCCAGGATTACCCGGTGCTGAAGTACACCAGCGCCACCGGCTCGTTCGCCACCGTGACCGGCCTGCCTTCGCGCATGACCGTCAACCAGACCGCGACGGAGCTTGACGTCGACATGCCCTCGGCCGGCGCCGATCCGGGCCTGACCAGCGTCACCGCGCCGACGACGGCCTCCGACGGCCAGTCGATCACCGTCGACTGGCAGGTGAAAGACGAAAACGGCGCGGCCGCCAACGGAAATTGGCTCGACAGCGTGTATCTCTCCACCATGCCGACCATCACCGCCGGCTCCATCATGTTGGGAAGGGTCGAGCACACGGGCGGCCTGGCCGCAAACGGGTCCTACGACGGCAGCCTCAACGCCGCCGTGCCCGCCCTCGCGCCGGGCAACTATTACGTGCTCGTCGAGGCCGACAGCCATGACCAGGTGCCCGACCCCGACCGGAGCAACAACACGTTGGCCGCCACGACGGGCCAGCTCGCCGTCAGCGTGCCGGCACTGACGCTCGGCAAGTCCACCAGCGGTTCTTTCACCGCCGCCGACCAAGACCAGTATTATCAGGTGACCGCGCCGGCAGGCGGCGCGCTGGTCGTCACGCTGACGAGTGCGGCCAGCTCGGGCGCCACCGCGGTCTACGTCAGCCAGGGCATCGAGCCGACGCCCTATGGCTATCAACTCGCCGCCGTCGCCGACCAGCCGAACCAGACGCTTAACGTCCCGAACGCGGTGGGAGGCACGTACTATATTCTGGTCCACAGCGTCTCCGGCAATGCCGCCACAGCCGGCTACACCCTCACGGCCAGCCAGACCGCCGCGCTGAGCATCTCGTCCATCTCCTCGTATGCCGGCGGCGTCTTCGGCAGCGTGACCATCGAGATCGACGGCGCGAACTTCACGCCCAGCACCACGGCCAGTCTGACCCTGATTCCGTCGCCGGTCTCTCTCGGGCCGGCCACCATTCAGGCCTCGGCCGTCGACTTCGTAAGCCCCAGTCAACTCTTCGCCACGTTCTTGCTCGGAGACACCGGCAGCTATACACTCAGCGTCCAGCAAGGCGCTCAGTCGGCGAAGGCCCCCACCCCGTTCCAGGCCGTCGTTCCGACCACCTTCGCGCTCGGTGCCACACTCGTCACGCCGCAGTTCGTTCGCTCCGGCCGCACCGGCAGCATCGTGATCACTTACACGAACGACTCTGCCAACGACCTGATGGCCACGTTGCTGGACATCTCGTCGACCAACCCCAAGGTGCTGTTCAGCACGCCCGACGATCCGAACAACTTCGTGACCCAGGCCCAGGTGTTGGCCGTCGCGCCCAACGGGCCGGCGGGCATTTTGCGGCCCGGCCAGAGCGGCCAGCTTACGCTGCAACTGTTGTCCGACGACACGATCGATGGCGACGAGATGCCCGTGACGGTCAGCGAGGTCGCGCCCGCTCCGCCGCCGCACGTCTTCGGGGGGGCGACGATCAGCGAGGCGTCGACGGCCGCCCAGATCGATGAGAGCCAGACGATCGACTGGGCATCACAAGAGTCCGCGCTGCGGCCCGCCAGCATTCCGGCCGCGGCCTGGAGCGTGATCTACGGCAACCTGACCTCCGCGCTGGGCACGACTGTGGAATCGTACAACGCCGCACTGGCCCAAGCGGCGACCTACCTGGGCAACCTCGGCGACACGACCGCGCAGGTCAGCGACGTCAGCCGCCTCTGGTCGTTCCTCGTGGCGCAGGCCAACGCCTCCTTCCCGACGCCAACACTCGCGTCGGCCGTCGACGCCTCTTTGCCGACGCCCGGCGGCCTTTCGCTCGCCATCGGCCGCACTTTCAATTCGTCAATCGGCGGCCGCTCCACGCCCGGCATCTTCGGCCTGGGCTGGAGCACCTCCTGGCAGTCTTCGCTGAGCGTCGACGCCGCCGGCAACGTCACGATCGACTCCGGCGGCGCGGTCAGCTTTTTCGTCGCCCAGCCCAATGGCGACTATCTCGACACCGCCGGCGAATCTGGCACGCTCACCAGCTCCGGCGGCGTCTTTACGTTTACCTCGATTTCCGGCACGCAGGACGTCTTCCTGGCCAGCGGCCTGTTGAACTACGTGCAAGACACCAACGGCAACCGCATCACGCTCGGTTACAACTCCGGCAAGCAACTCGTGACGCTCACCTATTCCAACCCCGCCGACGCCAGCGAGCCGAACGAGACGCTTACGCTCTCGTATAACTCGCAGGGCCTCGTGTCGCAGGTCGCCGACGGCACGGGCGCAAAGTGGTCGTATGTCTATGACACGTCGGCCCATCTTCTCTCCGTCACCGCGCCGGGCAACCTGACGACCTCTTACGCGTACGACACCGGCACGAACGCCGAAACGGCCAACGCCCTGCTTTCCATCACCAACCCCGACGGCTCGCAAGACAACTTCACCTACGACCCCGCAACGGGCCGGCTCACCGGCACGAGCGCGAACGGGGGCGCCGACGCGATCGCCTATGCCTTCCTGGGCCAGGGCGAAGTCTCGGCCACGGACAGCGCCGGCAACCAGAGCATCGTCTGGTTCGACGACCAGGGCGCGGCCGCCCGCGTGCAAGGCCCCAACGGCGGCGTCTCCAACTCGCTTTTCGACGACAATGGCAATCTTGTCCGTTACACCAATGCCGCCGCAGCGAGCTACCAATACGCCTATAGCCAAAACGGCGATTTGACCCAGATCACCGATCCGCTCGGACAGACCCAGACGCGCACCTATGGGCCGCTCGGCACGCTGACCTCCTATTCCGACGCGTCCGGCAGCACGACCCAGATTTCGTCGGACTCAACGACCGGCAATGTCATGAGCATCACCTATGCCGACGGCACATCCCGGCAGTTCAGCTACGATCCGCTGGGCGACCTCAAGGAAACGGTTCTGCAAAACGGCGACGCCATCGGCTATGAACACAATAACCAGGGTCTGGTGAGCCAAATCACCTTCGCCGACAAGACGTACCAGGTGTTCGTTTACGACGCGCGTGGCAATCTGACCAAGGCCGAAACCTATGACGCGACCGGGACGCTCACGGGCACGACCACGCTCGTCTACGATACGAACAATCCCGACGAGCTCGTATCGATCAGCTACCCCAACGGCCTCTCGCTCTCGTTCACCTACAATCCCACGACGGGCCAGCGGATCCAAAGCAAGGACAACAACGGGTTCATCGTCAACTACCAATACGACGCTCAGGGCCGCCTCTCAAAACTGACCGACGGGACCGGAAAGCTGATCGTGCAATACACGTATAACGACCTGGGCCAACTCTCGGCGAAGAAAAACGGCAACGTCACCTCGACGGTCTACGGATACGATCCGGCGGGCAATCTGACCAGCATCGTCAACTATGCGCCCGACGGCAAGACGGTCAATTCCTCGTTCACCTACAGCTACAACCTGCTGGGCGAAGTCACCAAAATGGTCAGTGCGGCCGGCACGACCACCTACGGCTACGACGCCACCGGGCAATTGACCCAGGTGGGCCTGCCGGACGGCACGAGCATCTCCTACGCGTTTAATGCCGCCGGCGACCGCACGCAGGTCACTACCAACGGCACGGCCACTAACTACAAGAGCAACGCCGCCAACGAGATCACGCAGGTCGGCTCGGCCACGTATTTCTACGACAAAAACGGCAACCTCCATACCGTCTCCGACAGTAGCGGCACGACCACCTACAACTACAACGACCTGAACCAGCTCGTTTCGATCGCGGCGCCCGACGGCACGGTCACCAATTTCCAATACAGCCCGCTGGGCTTCATGATGGGCAGCTCGACCACGCCGGCCGGAGGCAGTGCCAGCCAGACCAACTACCTGGTCGATCCGACCGGCCTGGGCAACGTGGTCGGGGCCTATACCGGCTCAGGCTCAGTGATCGCCGACTACACTTACGGCCTGGGACTGGTCAGTCAGACCGGACTCAGCGGCACGGGCTACTACGACTTCGATCTCACCGGCAATACCGTGGGCATCACGGGGGCCAGCGGCTCGTACGTCAACCAATACAGCTACCGGCCGTTCGGCGAGACGACCACGGTTGGCACCCCGCAACTGCCCAATGCGTTCACCTTCGCCGGGCAGAGCGGCGTGATGCAGATCGGCGATAACCTCTTCGACATGCGGGCCCGCGACTACACCCCGGCGACCGGGCAGTTCCTTTCCAACGACCCGACCGGCCTGGCGGGAGGCGACACCAATCTCAGGCGCTACGTTGCAAATGATCCCGTCGACGGCAACGATCCCAGCGGTCTGGTTCCGGTCCGTTTTGCGGCGCCCTCGTTGGCGGACGCGCTCGCCGGGGCGTCGGCCGCTGAGATGGCCGGGGCGTACTCTGCGGCAGTTTACCAGGCGGCTTACGCCAGCGCGATAGCCCAAGGCGGCTGGTGGGCGGCAAACGCCCAAAGCTACGCGACCGCGCAGGCGCAAGATGCCTTGCTTTTCGCCCAAGGCCCGACGGCAAATGCAAGCTATATCCGGCAGTTTATCCTGGCCCACAGCCAGCCGGCGGCCTCCGCCGGTGGGGCGGGTCTCGAGGTTCCCATTTCGCGCGACACCAAGGTAGCCTTTGCAAGCCCGGTCGGCGTCGCCGGGGCGGGCCTGGTGGTTCCCATTTTGCCCGGCACCAAGGTAGCGTTTGCAATCCCGGTCGTCGTCATCTCCACCGACCCCAACGCCCTCATCGGCCCTGGCGGCTTCGGCCCACAGAACTTCATCCAGCCCAACGGCACCTGGTCCTACACGGTCGATTTCGAAAACGACGGCAGCGTCGCCGCACAGGACGTCACGGTCAGCGAGCAGCTCGACGCGAACCTCGATTGGTCGACGTTCCAACTCGGCTCGGTCGGCTTCGGCGCGGTCAACGTCAACGTGCCCGCGGGCCTCACGCAATATCAGACCACCGTCGCTTACCAGAATGTCGACGGCTCGTCGCTGAACGTGCAAGTCGCGCTCGACTTCAACGTGCAAACCGGCAAGTTGACCGCCACCTTCACCTCGCTCGACCCGCTCACCGGCCAGCCGCCGACAGGCGTTACCGACGGCTTCCTGCCGCCCGACGACAAGAACCACATCGGCGAAGGTTATGTCCAATACAGCGTCCGGCCGAAAGCCAACCTGGCCACCGGCGCCGTCGTCAACGAAGCGGCGACGGTCGTCTTCGACACCAACGCGCCGATCAACACCAACACCGCCAGCAACACCATCGACGCCGACCCGCCCACCAGCAGCGTGGCCGCACTGCCCGGTACGGAGACCGCGACGAGCTTCACGGTGAGCTGGTCCGGCACAGACGACAGTGGCGGGTCGGGCATCGCCAGCTACAATGTGTTCGTCAGCGACAACGGTGGACCCTTCACGGCCTTCCAAACGGACACCACGAAAACCTCGGCCACTTTCACCGGCGTCAATGGCCACACCTACGCTTTTTATAGCGTGTCCACCGACAACGTGGGCAACGTGCAGACGACTCCGACCGCGGCCCAAACTACCACGAAGGTTTCGGTGGGCGCGGTGTTGCCTACCAGCAGCGTGGCGGCCCTGCCGGCCACGGAGACCTCGACCAGCTTCACCGTGAGCTGGTCGGGCAGCGACACTGGCGGGCCGGGAATCGCCGGGTATGACGTTTACGTCGCCGACAACGGCGGCGCCTTCACCGCCTTCAAGACCGACACCACGGCCACCTCGGCCACGTTCACCGGCGTCAGTGGCCACACCTACGGCTTTTATAGCGTGGCCATCGACACCGCCGGCAATCGGCAGACGACGCCGACCGCGGCCCAGGCCACGACGAAGGTTTCGGTGGGCGCGGTGCTGCCCACCAGCAGCGTGGCGGCCCTGCCGGCCACGGAGACTTCGACCAGCTTCACCGTGAGCTGGTCGGGCAGCGACGTCGGCGGGCCGGGAATCGCCGCGTACGACATTTACGTCGCCGACGACGCCCAGGAGTTAACCGCGTTCAAGACCGACACCACGGCCACCTCGTTCACGTTCACCGGCGTCAATGGTCACACCTACGGCTTTGCCAGCGTGGCCATCGACACCGCCGGCAATCGACAGCCGACCCCGTTTCTGCCCCAGGCCACGACGTTCGTTTCCGTGGGCGCGGTGCTGCCCACCAGCAGCGTGGCGGCCCTGCCAGCCACGGAGACCTCGACCAGCTTCACCGTAAGTTGGTCGGGCAGCGACGTCGGCGGCCCGGGGATCGCCGGGTATGACGTCTTCGTCGCCGATAACGGCGGCGCCTTCACCGCCTTTAAGACGGACACCACGGCCACCTCGGCCACGTTCAGCGGCGTCAACGGCCACACCTACGGCTTCTACAGCGTGGCCATCGACAGCGCCGGCAATCGGCAGACGACCCCGACCGCGGCCCAGGCCACGACGACCGTGTCCACCGCCACCTTCTCTGTGACCGACCACACCTACACGATCGGTTCGGGCACCGTGACGGTTTCGGCCGCCAACGGGCTGCTCACGGGCGACACCGGCCCGAGCCAGCTCACCGTGACCGCCGGCACGGTGACTGGCGCCCAGGGCGGCACCTTCGCGTTCCACGCCGACGGGTCTTTCACGTATACGCCGGGCGCGAGCTTCCCCGGCTATGACAACGCCCAGGTTACGGTGACCGACACGTCCGGCGACAAGGGCACGGCCACGGTGAATGTGCTCTCGCAACACGCCGGCGTGGTCTGGAAGTTTTACGAATCGGCGCTCAATCGCGTGCCCGACGCGGCCGGCCTGCAATACTGGACCAACTATTTCAACAGCGGCGGCAACACCGGCGACATGGCGTTTGGCTTCTTCGAGAGCGACGAGCTGCTGGACAAGGTGCTCGGCAACTACTACGAGCAGTATCTCTTGCGGCCGCTCGATTCCGGCGGGCTGGCCTACTGGAAGGGCATCTGGCACGCCACCGGCGGCCCGGAGCAGATCAAGGCCGGCTTTGCCGACAGCCCCGAATTCTTCAACTCGGCCGGCGCCACGCCCGACGCCTGGATCGACGCGCTTTATCAGCGGATTTTGAACCGCACGCCGGATCCCAACGGCAAGACGTTCTGGCTGAATTACTACCAGCAGCAGACGGCGGCGGGCGTCGACGCCGGCACGGTGCGCTACAACATCGCGCTGGGCTTTTTCGACAGCCCGGAGGCTTATGGCAACGACGTGACCGGCTGGTTCCAGGAGTATCTGTTCCGCGCGCCCACCGATGCCGAGAAGTCGCAGTACGCCAACCAGATGGAGGCCGGCGCGACCGACCGCACGATTGAGCAGGCCATCACGAACCTGCCGGAGTATGCGAACAATCCGGCGCAACCGGGGGCTGGCACGGCGACGACGTTGCCCGACTACTACCAGACGTCTCCTGCGTCGAGTCAATCAGAGGCCGTGGTCGCGGCTAAAGACGCCTTGTTTTCGCGACTTTAGGTCCCGACCCCGAGGGGTTTGTACTCGAAAGCCCAGGGTACACGCAGCGGAACCCTGGGTTACTGGCGGGAAGAGAATTGTGATCGCCAACGGGGCGTCATTCCGCGGGGGCCGCGCCCGATGGTTGCCTCTCCCACGATTCGGTGCGCAGGATGGGGGAATGACGCCCTTACAGGGCTACGACGATTTGTGTCTTCCCGATACCCAGGGTTCCACCCTGGGCTATCGAATGACAAAACTCGCAGGGCTTTTCCGCCAGGTGGCCGCCGACCCGCACGGTGCGGGCCTGGGCACGCGAAACTATCGCGACATTGAACGCGCGGTCGACGACATGAGCGATAAACTCCATTCCGAGATTGCCCGGTTCAAGCCGAAGGACTACATCGTTTGGCATCGAACTCGACGCCGCCCCCGAGCTGCTGGACGCGACCGATCGCGGCTTGCTGGTCGGCGCCGGCCGCGACGCTCGTTGCTTCGCCCGGCCCGCACCAGGATAGTCCGTGGTACGACGGATAGCAAGTTTGGGGTAGACTTGCGAAACAATCAGTCGGCCGGAGATACTCAAGATCGCGAGTGCGGTCTCTTGAGGGAGAATCCTTGTGAAAACATGCCCCGCCTGTCACCGGCCGGTTCCGGATACGGCAACAATATGTCCGCATCAAGGCTGCGGCCATGCTTTTCCGGTGGCGCACACCGGCATCAAGCGTCCGCCGCCTCCGCCCACTCGTGTAAAGATCACGAGCAACGATGCGCATCCGGCGACGCCGCCGCCGGCTGCTTCGCAAGCGGCGGTCGGTCGGACGAGCTCGCGATGGACGATGGTCGTTTGGCTTGCCGGCATCCTCATTGGATCGGCGCTGGTGGGCGTGGGCTTGCTCGCCTACTTTCCGTTGCCTCATGAAGCAACGGAAGTGGCGTCGATCAACGCGACCGCACAGCCTCCTCGGCAGAAACGTCCATCGGCCGCGAGCAAGGCTCCGCCCGTACCATTACCCGGCGACCACACCAAGTCTCGTGACAAGTCCGCCACCGCAACCGACAAAAAAGTCGCCGGCGAGGCCGCTTCACAAGCGGCGCCGCCGGCCGCCAAGCCCGACGAACCGCTGGGGATCGTCGACAATCCGCCCAAAAAAATGCGCCCAGACGACCCCAAGGGCATCGTCGCCGACGAACCTACGGGACTGCTGGCCGACGCGCCACGTAAGCCCGAGCCGCTCGGTATTCCGAAGGAGCCGAAGCTGGGCGTCGTCGCCGACACGCCCAAGGGACTCTACGAGGAACGGACGAAACCCAAAACACCCGAATGGCTCGGCGAGCGCGGCGGAACGATCGAGTCGCAGAAGGCGGTCGAAGACGGCCTGAACTGGCTGGCCCGCCACCAAGGCGCCGACGGACACTGGGGCGCCGATTGCCTGGGCACCGATCCCAACTCGCGCTGCGATCAGAAAGCTCCTTGCCAGGGGACCGGCCAGGCCTACGAAATCGCCCAAACCGGCCTGGCGCTGCTTGCGTTTCAGGCTGCCGGCCACTATTACTTCAATGGCCAAAAATACTCCGGCCAGGTGGCGAAAGGCCTGGATTATTTCGTCCAGGAGCAGGCACCCGATGGTTCGATCGTCGGTTCGCAAAACCCCTCCGCGGAACAAATCAAGGCCGGCGCCAAGTTCCAGCAATACTTCATGTACGAGCACGCCCTGGGAACGTTCGCCTTGTGCGAGGCCTGCGCCGTGGCGATCGCCGAAGGAAAGAAGCCCGACCCACGATATCTGAAGGCCGCCGAACGCGCGGTGTACTTCATCCAACGCCTGCAACACGACGACGGCGGCTGGCGCTATACGACGAACGCTCGCGACCCGAGCGATTGCTCGGTTTCGGGCTGGGTGATGCTCGCTCTGAAAACGGCCCGCGAGGCAAAGCTCAGCGTTTCGCCGCAAACCGTTTCCAGGATGATGGACTTCTTTGCCGCGCATTACGCAAACGGTCGGACCTACTACCAACCCCCGAACCCGGGCACCGACGCCATGACGGGCGTAGGCATGATGGCGGTCGAGTTCTTTCAGCACACGGTCGACGCGCCGATCGTGCAAGGCGGCGCCGACTATCTGGCCGATCAGGCCGACGGGCACGGCCTGTTTTTCCTCCCCAATTACTATCTCTGGTACAATTGCACGATGGCCATGTTTCAGGTCGGCGGCGGGCCGTGGAAGCGATGGAACAGCCCTGTGCGCGACCGCGTGACCGGCTTGCAGGCGCAAGGCGAAGGGTGCGAACGTGGAAGCTGGCCTCCCAACGATCAGTGGGGCGGTCAGGGCGGCCGCATCTATTCCACCGCGCTGGCGGTGCTGACGCTGGAGGTCTACTACCGCTTTCAGCGCGTCGCCGGCCAGCAAGAAAATGATAAGTTCTTCAAGAAATAATGTAGAGATTTCGAGCGGAAACTCGATCAGAACCAGATTCCATGCAGCAACACCAGAAAGCTTTTTGGGCCGCCGTCAAACGAGCGGCTGCCGCGCGCGACGAACGCGCAACCTTGCCGAAGGCCAGCCCGGTATTGTCGCCCTGGGCCTTTTGGCTGTTGGTGGCCCTGGTGCAGCAACGAAGGCGGCAGCGGTGGGTGGCCGACGTTGTCAGGAACCATCTGCAAGGCGACCCGGAAGCACTCGCCACGGCCGGCGCGCTCGGCCAACCGGAAGAGATCAGCCAGCAAGGCATCGTGCCGGGCATGCCGGAATGGGAATATCGCTTTCACGGCCGAGGCTGCGAGTTGACGCACCGAATTACCGGCGAGTCGATCGACGTCGATTTCTATGACGATGAGGGCGAATGGTTCGACGGCTGGTTCTATTGCCGCTATTTGAAGAAGGCCCGCCAGTTGACCCCGCCAGAGCAACGGCTGATCGAGCTTCACCCGTCGATCGACACCATCATGGTCAGCCTCGCCGAATTGAAGCTCACGCGATTTGCGACAGGCATCAAGGAGAACCGGGCAGTCTTTAAGTTGGCCGACGACGTGGTGGCCAACACGGCTCTGGTGGAAGCGTTCTGCGATGCGTGGAGCGGCGGCAAAAACCGCTTCTCCGCGGCCGTCGAGGTCGGCGATTGGCTGGCCGCAAGCGATCGCCTGCCCGAGGGCATCGACGAAACAACGGCCCGTCTGCTGCAAGCGGCCGCCGACGAGTGCCGCCGCGCGAGGGCCCAGATCGTGCTGCGGCAACTCGAAGAGGGCCGAGGCGATCGTACGGCCATGTTCGCCTTGGCCGAAGTTGGGCCGCCCGAACTGGATGCCGTCATCGAGAAGGTGCTTCAAGGCCAGCCGAGCAGCATGATGGTCGGAGCTCTCGACGTGATCGCGCGGCGCGGCGGTCCGGCCTGGTGCGATCGTGTTTTTGCCTTATTCGAGCGACTCGATCCCAACGCCGACATTCCCCAGCCGGCCGCCTGGATGCGCTGCGCGGTGTTCCTGATCAGGCAGGCTTACCGCGTGCCCGAAGTGCTGACGGCACTCTCGCGGGCCCGCAGCCATGAAGCGGCCGACGCGGCCCTGTTGCTGTTGGAGCATGCTCCGGAACTGAGCCGGCCGCAGTTTCGCGCGGCGCTGAGATCGAGCGTTCCTTTCGACCGGGCCAGGGCCGCGGCGATTCTCGCCATTCTGGACGAGGAGTGGGGGCGCCGCGAAATGATCGAGGCCCTGTGGGCGTCGGAAGACCAGCGAATGACTTCCGATTGCCGCGCGGCGCTTTGTTGCAGCCGCTCACCGGAGGCGCATCGAGCGGCGGAAGAGTGGGAAGAACGGTTTCCGCACGTGCCTGAGAGTGGGCCGTTTTACTCGGCGGCCGATGTGGCTTTGCGCAACTCTGATTCGTTTCTGCAATATGAGATGAGTCAGTTGCACGATCGGGTGCTGCCGTTGCGGGGCCGCGTGAAATAAGGGTTGATCCACCGTTTTTTAGCGAGACGATTGCGATGAGACGTTTGACGGTTACGGCGGCTGCATGGACCATCACCGCCATTTGTCTTTGCGGTTTGTCATTGGCCGATGACAGCAGCGAGGCGGCCAAGGCTCGCGCTGAGGCCGATGAGTCCAAGCCGGCCCCGCCAAAGCCGCGTCAACCAGCGAAGATTACGTTTGCGATTCACGCCCATGACGGCGTGATCCAGACGATGGGGTGGTCGCCGCTGAAAGCGGAGTTCGAAAAGCGCGGCTTTTCGTGCCGGATTATTCGCTCGCCGAAAACCGAGACGAAAACACCGAATCAGGACCGGGCGAGAATTATGGTCGAGGCGCTGAAGAATGTCGAAGGCGATATCGTCCTCGTCGGCATCTCCAACGAAGGATTGTTCATGCCGCTGGTGGCAGCCGAGCGTCCGATACGGCGGATCGTGATGATCAACGCCGTCGTTCCGACGCCGGGCAAGTCGTTCAAAGAGGTGTTCGATTTCGAAGACGTGTTCGCGTCGAAGATTGCGGTTCGGCTCGCCGAGCGCGCCCCTGGCATGTCGGAGGTTTGCCCGCTCAAGGAATTGCCGGCGGTCGAATATGTCTACGTCTGCGGCGAAAAGGACGACGCGATACGGCCGGAATGGGAGCAGCGGACGGCGCGCGAGTATCTGCATGTCGAACCGGTCGTCGTCAAATTCGCGGGCCACGCGAATATCATTTGGTTGTGCGCGAAAGAGGTCGCAGACGCCGCGACGAAAGGACTCTGACGGGGCTCGGAACCGTTTGCCGCCACATTGTGGTGGCGTCGTCCGTTCTCGTGCCACCATGCCTCGGCGTCGTCCCGCGACGGCCGCCTCGCCGTGTGGGGTTGGGGGTCGAATCCGTTGCGTTTTTTTGTGGCTTTGGCTGCCCCTCGCGCTATCGTGAGTGAGATGCCGAGACTGATGCTACCCCCCAGGATGTCCACCTGCGGCCCTCCTTGCTCCACGTTCCGAAAGGTCGCAGCCATGCCCACATGCCAGTCCCACCCTACGACGATGGCTGCGTCCGTGAGACGTCGGTCACCAGCAACAGATCGACAATCAGACGATGAGCATCGCGTCTCCGTAGCTATAGAACCGGTACTTTTCGCGGACCGCCTCGTCATAGGCCCGCATGATCAGCTCGGCGCCGCCGAAAGTGCGCACCAGCACCAACAGCGAGGTGCGCGGCAAATGAAAGTTCGTCATCAGGGCGTCGACGATCTGGAATTCGTAGGGCGGACGAATGAAGAGCTCCGTGCGGCCCGCCCAGGGTTTCAGCGCGCCGGAAGCGGCGGCCGTCTCCAGAATGCGGACGGATGTGGTTCCCACCGTGACGACCCGTCCGCCGAGCGACCGGCAATGCTCGATCCGCTCGACGGCCGCCGCCGCGATCTCTCCGCGTTCGCTGTGCATGTGGTGCTCGGCGAGAGTGGCGGCGGTGATCGGCCGAAACGTGTCGAGGCCGACGTGCAGCGTCACGCGGACCGGCGTAACTCCCGTGTCGATCAGCCGGCCCAGCAGCTCGTCGGTGAAGTGCAGGCCGGCGGTGGGCGCGGCGGCCGAACCGGGATGCCGGGCATAGACCGTCTGATACCGCCGCCGGTCGTCTTCGACCATCTCGCCGCCGCGAATGTAATGCGGCAGCGGCACGCGGCCCACGCGGTCGAGCAACGCAAACGTCTCGTCGTTCGATTCGATCCGGGCGAGCCAGACGCCGCCAGGCTGCTTTTCGATCAATCGGAGTTGAAGGTCGTCGACGCCGCGGCGGTTGATGAGCGTCACGGTTTCGCCGGGCATCAGCTTGCCGCGCGTCTTGCACAACAGCCGCCACTGGCCCGGCTCATCGACGGAAAGAAAAAGGCCCTCCCAGTGGCCGCCGGTGAGCGTCCGCTTGCCCAGCAAACGGGCCGGCACTACGCGGCTGTCGTTGATCACCAGGCAGTCGTTCGCTCGCAACAACTCCGGCAGGTCGCGCACGTGGCGGTGCTGGATCGAGCCGTCGGCACGGTCGATGACCATCAGCCGCGCGTCGCTGCGGCGGCCCAACGGTTGCTGGGCGATCAGCGGGCGAGGAAGATCGTAATCGTAGTGAGACAGCTCCGAGCTCATGAGCCCGCTCGAAAACGCAGCCCTGTGAATTCGCGCACGCGGTTGGCGATGGCAGGCTCGACGGGCAAGCGCTCCATGCTGCTCGCCCCATAGAAACCGACGACGCCTTCCGTTCGGTCGAGCACGTATTGGGCATCGGCCGGTTCGGCGATCGGCCCCCCGTGGCACAGCACCAGGATGTCGCGACGGACGCGCACCGCCGCGTCGCGCATGTCTTGCACACGGCCCACGGCGTCGTCGAGCGTCACGGCGGTCGAGGCCCCGATGCTTCCCTTGGTGGTCAGGCCCATGTGAGGAATGAGAATATCGGCCCCGGCTTCGGCCATCGCGCGGGCCTCGTCGGCATGGAAGCAATACGGGGTGGTGAGCAGGTTCATCTCGCGGGCCAGGCGGACCATATCAACTTCCAGGCCGAAGCCCATGCCGGTTTCTTCCAGGCCGGTGCGGAAGGTGCCGTCGTAAAGGCCGACGGTGGGAAAGTTTTGCACGCCCGAAAAACCCGCCGCGGCCACGTCGCGCAAGAAGAGCTGCATCAGGCGAAAGGGATCGGTGCCGCAGACTCCGGCCAGCACGGGCGTGTGCTTGACGACCGGCAGCACCTCGCGGGCCATGTCCATGACGATGGCGTTGGCGTCACCGTAGGGCATCATGCCGGCCAGCGAGCCGCGGCCGGCCATGCGAAAGCGTCCGGAGTTGTAAATCACCAGCAGGTCGATGCCGCCGGCCTCCGACATTTTGGCACTGATGCCGGTGCCCGCTCCGCCGCCGACGATCGGTTTGCCGGCGGCGACCTTGGCCCGCAGCCGCGTGAGGATTTGGTCGCGAGGGAATTGAGACATTGTCATGCCTTGAAGAACCAGAAAAGGTCGAGCGCGCCGCAGGCGTGGCCCGCCGCGCCGGCGAGCATCGCGGCGTAGGCCTGCGTTCGCACCTTATGGGCGTCCACACGGGGCTTTCCCGCACCGGTGGGATGGTTCTCATAGGCGTTCGTCTCGTTGAACACTTTCTCCGGATGATTGTTGACGTGCCACGACTTGGCGGTGACCAGGCCCAGCACCAGACCGAGCTCGTTCGCGCGGTTGATCACATCATCGACGTTCTTGAAGAACGCTTCATTGGGCCTCGTGGGATCACGGTCGATAAACGGCGGTTGCCCGACGAGCGAGCGGTTCCCATCCGGATGTCGCTTGTCGAGGCCCCGGATGAGATAGGCTTGGATTACGGTAAACCCTTTGCCGGCCCGGTCCTTCAGGTACTCGTCTACTTCTTCGTGATTTGGCCTCTGAAACAGCAGCCAGCAGGTGCCCGCGAGGTAGAAGAAGGGCTTGCCGTCCTGGTCGACAAAATAGCGCCCGTTCGAGCTGACCTTGAGCCTCGCACTCTTGGTCGAAGGCGCGACTGCACCTCCGCCGTTATTCGCCGCAGAAACGGGCATGCCGGCCAGCAAAACCGCGGCGCAAAGCACCTGCGGATTACCGTTTTGGAGTCGTGCGAAGCGGAGCATGGAAAGCCTCTCTTCAACTTGCGAGTGCGTCAGGCCAGCCGCCAGCATCCTAACCGTAACCGTAACCGGGATCAATCTTCGGGCAGTTCTTCGTGCTTCGGCTCCGGCAGCCAGAAGCAGGCCAGGCTGCCGACGGCATACACCAACAGCGCGACCGCGGCGGCGGCGTTCGCCAACTTGATCGAATATGTCGAACCGGGCATCCATGCAGTCAGCTTCGTCGTGAGCACTGCGGCGGACGTGCCGATGACCCGCCCGCCGATGTTGGCCGCGAAGCTTTCACCGGTGCCGCGCAGGTGAAGCGGGTAGACCCGCGGCAAATAGTTGCCCCAGAAACTGAACTGGGCAATCGTAAAGAAACTGGCGAAAAAAATGCCGACCAGCAAAAGGTTGAGGTTGTCTTTGGCCGGGTAGAAGAACACCAACGGCACGACAACCAAGCCCGGCACCTGGAACACGCGCAGCAGACCTTGACGGCTGACGATCCGCACCGCCAACACGGCCAATGCACAACGGCCCACCAGGCCGCCAATCTCCTGCGAGAACAGCACGTTCTTGACCACGCCCTCTTTTTCCACCGGCTTGGAAAGAGTAGCCACGCCCGGCATGTTGGGCACGATTTGCGGCAACTGCTGAATCGCCCCAAAGGCCGCCCCGAAGCTGCAAGCGAACATCAGGGTGGTCACCAGCGTCGTGCGCCGGTAGGCCGGCTGAAAGAGTTCCCTGATGCTCGGCCGCTTCAAGGTGCCGGCCAATTTCTTCCGCTGCCATTCGGGCGACTCGGGCAAGAACGGCCGGATGATGATTAAGGGAATCGCCGGGATCACGCCCGAAATCACCTCGTATCGCCAGGCATCGTGGGCGCCGAGGATTTGCGGAAGGTATTGGGCGAAGCTGGGGTTGTGGGCCAACCAGTGAGCGCCGGGAACCAGCAGCCCCCCGATCGACGAAAAGGCCTGCGTGTAGCCGAGCACCGCCTCGCGGCGCTTCGGGTCCGGAAACAGCTCCGCCAACCAGGCGACCGCGGCCACAAATTCGACGCACACACCCACAAAGGTCGCGCAGCGGAAGAACAGGAACATGCCCGGCGACGTGCAGAATCCGGCGGCCAACGTTGAAAACGCGTAGAGCAAGATGCTCCAGGTCAGGATTCGCCGTCGTCCCAGCAGGTCGGTCAAGTATCCGCCCAGCAACCCGAAAACCCCGCCGAACAAAGCAGGGATGAAGAAGAGCTGCCAGGTCCATGACTTGTAGGCATCGGTACCAAACTCGATGCCGAACGTGTCCAGCATCGGCTTCAGCACCGGCGGCAGCATGAGCAGCACGTAAATGTCGAACGCGAAGCCGATGGCCGCCATCGTGCAGATCAGCCATTGGACGGCGGTCAGCTTTTGCGGCGCGGCGGACGAAGTGCTCATCAATCAGTCCTGGCGGGAAAACGAAGGCGGGGCGGGCAACCGCGACGGGCCGACGGTTGTTCCAACGAGCATAGCAAGCCGCCGACCGACATGCCAGCCGCCCAGCCGCGTCTTCGGCCGTCTTTCGGTTCCCACTGCCAACGGTGCCGCTCTGACGTTAGACTTTATTGTATTGCCCGTTCGTCCCGCAGGTCCGCCCATGCCTCGCCGAAACCTTTACCTGTTGTGTGCCGTCGCGGTGGTCTCGTTGGCCTGCTATGTGAAGGCCGACAGTGCCTATCGCAGCCGCTACGGCCAGATGTCGGAGACGTTCATCGAGGCGCTGAAGCAGATCGACCAGAACTACATCGAGCCGGTTCAAGAGCGGCAGTTGTTCGAGGCGGCGTTGACCGGCATGGTGGCCCGGCTGGGCGATCCCTACTCCGCCTACGAACCGCCCCAGGAGGCGCTCGAATTCCGCCAACAGCTCGATCAGAAGTTCGGCGGCATCGGCGTCGAGATTACGCTCGACCCCGAAACGAAGCGGCTCACCGTCGCCAGCCCCATGATCGGCACGCCCGCTTACGAGGCGGGCATCCTGGCTGGTGACCAGATCGTGGCCATTGACGGGCAAAGCACCGAAGGCCTCGACTATGAAGAGGCCCGCCGCCGCATGCGTGGCGAACCGGGCGAGCCGGTGACGCTTTCCGTCTTGCACCCAGGTCAATCCGCGGCGCGGGAAGTGAAGCTCGTGCGTGCCGTCATTGAAATCCCCAGCGTGCTGGGCGACGCCCGCGACGAGCGGGGCCAATGGAACTTCACGCTGGCCGAGCATCCCGCCATCGGCTACCTGCGGATCATCAGCTTCGGCGAACAGACCGTCGACGAGTTGCAGGCCGCGATTGTCGAGCTGGAGAAAAAGCAGGTGCAAGCGGTGGTGATCGACCTGCGGCACAACTTCGGCGGAATTCTTCGGGCGGCGGTCGCCACCTGCGACCTCTTTGTGCCGAAGGGGGTGATCGTCACCACGCGCGGCCGCGACAAGAAGCAGGTGCTCGAACCTTTTTACGCCTCCGGCAAGGCCCGCTGTACGAAGTGGCCGATTGCCGTGCTCGTCGACCATCTCACCGCCAGTGCCGCCGAGATTGTGGCCGCTTGCCTGCAAGACCACCATCGGGCCGTCGTCGTCGGCGAGCGGACCTGGGGCAAGGGAACCGTGCAAAACGTGCTGCCGTTGGAGGGCGGCAAAAGTGCCCTCAAACTCACCGTGGCCACCTACTGGCGCCCCAACGAGTTGAACATCCACCGCTCGCTTACGGCGAAAGAAGAAGACGAATGGGGAGTGAAGCCCGATTCCGGTTTCGAGGTTAAACTCAGCCCAGACGATCAGGTCCGCTCGGCCGAAGCTCGTCGTCAGCGCGACATGAACGGCGGCAAGGCGGAGGGAAACGAGTTGCCGCCGCTCTACGATCCGCCGCTCGACAAGGCGGTCGAGCATCTTCGGCGAAAGCTGGATGCCCAGCCGTCCTCCATGGATGCAGCCTGATGTACGCTTTTGCAATTGTTGTCGCATCGCCCGGCTGGCCCCGCCGGCATTTTCGACTGGCGGCTGAGCTGTTAACTGGTTACGCTGGAAGTAGCTACATACAGATACCGTGGACGGCGAGGCAGGCCGGCAACGATTGGCCTCGGAATTGCTGGGGTAGGCTTGCCAACGAAGTCCGATGGTAGTTGAGAAAGGAAGCGATCCATGTCCTCTCGAGTTTCACGCTGTGTGGTGGTCGAAGTTCCTGAACTGAGTCCGGGCGTGCCCGACCTGATGGCCGGGCCGAAAGACGTTCTTCCCTGGGCCGATCCTTACGTTGCGGCCCTGCTGACGAATCGCCGCTTGCAAGCCGCCCTGGACGATTCGTTGCGGTTTATCGAGCGCGAGCAAAAGGCAGACTGGCGCGTGTCCAGCGGCGAGTGGGGCGAGGGATAGTTCTCGGTGGCTTATGCCGCGCGGCCCAGCATCTGGCGAGTGCGTTCGCGGTTCAGATCGGTCAGTACCGACTGCACCACGCGATCGCTGGCCTGCGACACCGCGATGCCCAAAGACGCGACCGACAAACCGGGGTAGCGGCCCGCCAGGGCCCGTGCTTCCGACCGGATCACCGGCGCGGCCTTGGCTCGAACATAGCCCCGCGCTTCGGCCCGGCTGAAGGCGAACACCTGCGGACCTACCGAATCGCGAACCAAGGCGTAGCTGCGTTGCGCGAGCTGGCGCGACAGTTCGGCAATCGAGGGTGCGTGGCAAAGCGCGTCGAGCCAGTTCTTCAGTCCCATGGTGTTTCTCGTCCTTTCCAGCAAGCCGGGGGTTGTGTTACCGTTTAGCAAGATATAAAGAGAATCTCTGTAGGGAACGGACTCCGTGCCGTTCCGGGAACCCGCCAAATACCGTCGAATCGCACTTCCCGGAACGGCACGGAGTCCGTTCCCTACAGAGCACGGCGGCTTTTTCTTGACAGCGCTCCAAACGGTATCACTACCCAAGCGAACCGTCGCTTGAATATCAATCGAGCGTCAGCCGCCGGGTTCTTGACTTGCAATCGAACTCACTTCCAGCGGCAGCCGGCGACCGTGACGAACGCAAATCGTTATCGGGCAAGCGGTAGCGGAGGGCCGAGAGCGGAATTGCGTCGCCCTACCGTCGATGGCACGTGCCGGTCAGGCAAGCCTTGACGCCGCGGCCCCCGCTACCACGGCTGGATTGCCGCGCTCACCAGAATCTCATCCGACTGCCATTCTCTTTTGCAGGGGATCTCCCCTAGAATAGTGCAAGCCCGCCAAGAGCCACCCGGAACAGGCTCGTCCGAACACTTGCTTTACTGATACTTCAGGCAGGCTTTGCACGCGTCGCAGAGTTCCTGAGGACTCTGACCTCCACGCTGCTCGAAAAACCCCCTGGAAACTATGTCGAATACTGTTTGCCTGCAACGCCGCACCGATATCCGCAACATCGCCATCATCGCCCACGTCGATCATGGCAAAACCACGCTCGTCGACTGCCTGCTGCGGCAAAGCGGTGAGTTTCGTGCCAGCCAGCTCGTGGGCGAGCAGATTCTCGATTCCAACGAGCTGGAACGCGAACGGGGCATCACCATCCTGGCCAAGAACATCGCCATCCCCTACCGCGGCGTGAAGATCAACCTGATCGACACGCCCGGCCACGCCGATTTCGGCGGCGAGGTGGAACGCGTGCTGCGGATGGCCGACGGCGCCTTGGTGCTGGTCGATGCCGCCGAAGGCCCCATGCCCCAGACCCGCTTCGTGCTCTCCAAGGCCCTGGAATTCGGCCTCAAGCCGGTGGTGGTGATTAACAAGATCGACCGCTCCGATGCCCGGCCCGACGAAGTGCTCAACGAAACATTCGAGTTGTTCGTCGAGCTGGGGGCCGACGACGCCCTGGCCGATTTCCCTTATATCTTTTCCAGCTCGCGGGAAGGCTTCGCCACGCACGACTTCAACGAGCGGGGCGACTCGATGCAGCCGCTGCTCGATCTGGTTTTGGAATCGGTGCCCGGCCCGGAAATTGACGCCGAGGCTCCGTTGCAGCTTCTGGTGACCACGCTCGACTGGTCGGAGTACGTGGGCCGCATCGCCATTGGCCGCATCCAATCGGGGCGCATTGCCCGCGGACAGCGGGTGGCCTTGCTGCAGGCCGGCGACGTGGAGTTGCCGGCGAAGGTCAGCCAGCTCTACGTGTTTGCCAAACTGGGCCGCGTGGAGGTCGAAGAAGCGACCGCCGGCGACGTGGTGGCGGTGGTCGGGCTGGAAGAGGTCGAAATCGGCGACACGATCAGCGATTATGAGCTCCGCCGCCCGTTGCCCCGCCTGGAGATCGACCAGCCCACGCTGGAGATGATTTTCAGCATCAACACCTCGCCCTTCGCCGGCCGCGCGGGCAAATACGTCACGACTCGCAATCTGCGCGACCGGCTGAACAAGGAGCTGGAGCGGAACGTCGCCCTGCGCGTCGAACCGGAGCCGGGTTCCGACGCCTTCGTGGTGGCCGGCCGCGGCTTGCTGCACCTTTCGGTGCTGATTGAGACCATGCGCCGCGAGGGTTTTGAGCTGTCGGTGGGGAAGCCGCGAGTGATCACGCGCGAGCGCGACGGCATCATCGAAGAACCGTTTGAGACGCTGGTCGTGGAAGTGCCGCCCGACCGGCTGGGAGCGGTAATGGAGCTGGTCGGCACGCGCCGCGGACAGATGCGCGGCATGCACAGCCGCGGCGATTACTCGCACGTGTCGTTTTCGATTCCGGCACGCGGGCTGATCGGTCTGCGCACGCGGCTGTTGAACGCCACGCAGGGGACGGCGACCATGCACCACCGCTTCGAGGGCTATCGGCCCTTGGAGGGTGACATCGCCGGCCGGCCCAATGGCGTACTGGTGTCGATCGTCACCGGCAAGGCGGTGGCCTTTGGCCTGGATGGATTGCAAGAACGGGCGGAGCTGTTTGTCGCTCCGGGCGATGAAGTTTATGAAGGGATGATCGTCGGCGAGAACAGCCGCACGGGCGACATGACGGTGAACCCGACGAAGGAGAAGAAGCTGACGAACATGCGTGCCTCCGGCAGCGACCGCAACATCATCCTCAAGCCGCCGCGCCAGATGACGTTGGAGATGGCGCTGGAGTATATTGAAGAGGACGAGTTGGTCGAGATCACGCCTTCGCACATACGCTTGCGCAAGGCGATGCTGAGCGAGCATGACCGCCGCCGCGCCGCCCGCCGCGGGGCCTAAGGCGGCGCTCGACTGGCGCCGCTTCCACCGGCTCTGTGAGAGGGCCCGGGGGAGGGGCGTGGCGCCGCTTTCCGTTCGACCCTGCCAGGTCGCCTTGGCACACGCGGCCTGCGACACGCGTGTCGCATCGGCCGCCATCTGGCGCCGCGTCCGGGTCAAGGACTGCATTCTGCTTGACTTGTATCAGATTATTTTGGCGACCTTCGGCTTCGAGGGCGGTTGGTGGCATATTCGCTGGCAGCGCAGAACGAGCCGTCCGTATCGACGCTGATGCCGCTGAAATCGCCGGTCGGGCTGTTGGGGGCGTCGAAGTCGCCGACGTCCGCGGCGCCGGCCGATTTCACTGCGAGAGTGAAAAAAGGGGTCATTCTACCGCCGCGGCGGATTCCGAGAGCGACGGGGCTTCCGCGGCAATCAGGGCATCGAACCGCTCGCGGTTGCGGCGCAGGTAACGCCGGCACTCGGCTTGCAACTCGGCCCCGTCCGAATAGCCCAAAGCGCCGGCCAGTTTGGTCAACTCAATGGGGTCGTCGGGCAAAACACGCGTCGGCGCTTGCATCAGCCGCAGACGCGACTCGACCGTCCGCAAAAAATGATAGCTGGTGGTGAAGTATTCATAGTCTTCGCTGTTGAGATAACCGTGCTGGTGCAGCAGCGAAAGAGCGGCCAGCGTGCTTGGGTTGCGAACGGCGGCATTCTCGCAGCCGATTTTCAGTTGCAGCATCTGCACGATGAATTCGATGTCGACAATGCCGCCCGGCCCGCGCTTGATGTTGTTCGCCGGCGCGTTTTCCTCCATCCGCCGACGCATGTCGCGAATCGCCGCGGCATGCGTACTCTGCCAGGGATGATCGTAGGCGGCGCGGGCCACGATCTCACTGAGCGTTTCGACCACGTCGGGCGGGGCGATCGCCACACGGGCCTTGGTCAGCGCCTGCCGCTCCCAGAGCTGGCCGGCGCCTTCGGCGAAGTAGCGGGCGAATTCATCGAACGTGGTCGCCAGCGCGCCGCTCTTGCCCGTCGGACGCAGCCGCAAGTCGACCTCATACAGTTTTCCGTAAGGGCCGAGCCGCGTGCAGATTTTCACGATCCGCTGGCCCAGCTCGCTGTAAAAGTGCTGGTTGGTCGTGGTGGTCGCGTTGCGCCGGGCGCGCGGCCCGTGAAAGGTCGGCCCGTCGGCCTCGTAAAGAAACACCAGGTCCAGGTCGCTGTGATAGTTCAACTCATGCCCGCCCAGCTTGCCCAAGGCGACAATCGCCAGCCTCGAGCGCTCGCCGGTGCGCGGGCCGCCGGCCACGGTCGGTTCGCCCCACTTGGCAACCAGCTTCTCGTATTCGGCTTTGGCGACCGCCTCGACGCAGGTTTCGGCAATGTCCGAAAGCGCCGCGGTGCTGGCGTGTACGTCCACCTTGCCCAGGATATCGCGCACGCCGACGCCCAACTGCATCGTGTTCTTGAAGCTGTGCAGGATCGGCTCGAGGTCTTCGGCGCCGCGCGACAGCTCGTCGAGCGTCTCGCGCAGCGACTCGCGCGTGGGCGGCTTGTTCAGCACCAGGCTGTCCATCAGCTCGTCGATCATGCCCGGATTGCTGATCAAGATGCTCGACAAATACGGGCTCGACGAGCAGAGGTCGACGTACAGTTTCATCGAGGGCGGGTTGAAGCTGAACAGCTCCCACAACACGCCCTTGCCGCCCAACGAGTCGCTGACTTTCTCCAGGTTGACGAGCGTCGAGTCGGGGTCGGGCGTGGCGGCGATGGCTTTCAGCAGTCCCGGCGCGATCGACGCCAAGAAGTGGCGGCAGCGCCGCGTGAGCAGAAAGCGCAGCTTCTCGGTCGCCAGCGAGACCAGGTTCTGATAGGCCAGCGGCACGTCGCGAAACGGATAACGGCCCAAGACGGCGGCGATCTTTTCCGGCGGCGGATCGGGGTCGAGCACCAGATCGACCTCGGGCTCGGTCTGGGCGTCGTCGCCAAAGGCGTCGTGCAACAAATGGTCGAGAATCTTGCGGTTGACGGCGGTCTTCGACTGATAGTCGGCGTCAAACGCGGCCAAGGCCGTTTTCTGCGGCGCATCGCGATAGCCCATGCGAATCGCCAGCTTGCGCAGCTCGCCGGGCTGTTCCGGCAAGAGGTGCGTTTGCAAGTCGAACATGATTTGCAGCCGGTGCTCGATCTTCCGCAGGAAACGGTAGTTCTCGTCCAGCAACGACCGCTCTTGGTGCGTCAGGCAGCCGACGTTCTCCAGCTCGGCGATCGCCTCGAGCGTGTTGCCCGTGCGCAGTTCGGGCAAATCGCCGCCGTTGAGCAACTGCAGGAACTGAATGGCGAATTCGATGTCGCGAATGCCGCCGCGGCCGGTTTTGACGTTGCGCGACTCGTCGCCCTCGTGGATCACGCGGTGCTCGATGCGCCGCTTGAGGGCCTTGATGCCCGTAATGTCGGCCAGCGACAAATAGCGCCGATAAATCCACGGCTCGAGCGACTGCAAGAATTCGCGTCCCAGATCGCGGTCGCCCGCCACGGGACGCGCCTTGACGTAGGCCTGGCGCTCCCAGGTGCGGCCCATCACGTCGTAATAGGCCAGTGCGGCTTCGAGGCTGTGGGCCACCGGGCCGCGCTCGCCTTCCGGCCGCAAGCGAACGTCGACGCGATAGGCATAGCTCAGATCGGTCGGTTCGGTGAGCAGCTTGACCACGTCGCGGACCAGGCGGTCGAAAAACTCGACGTTCGTGGTCGGACGCGGACCGTCGGTCTTGCCGTCGCACTCGTAGAGAAACACCAGGTCGATGTCGCTGGAATAGTTCAGCTCGACACCGCCCAGCTTGCCCATGGCCAAGGCCACGAAGCGTGCCGGTTGGCCGTCGGGCCGACGCGGCCGGCCACGCTTTTCCGTCAACTGCCGTCGGGCGAACCGCACGGCGGCCTCGACGATGGCGTCGGCCAAAAACGAAATCTGCGAGGCCACCGTTTCCAACGCCTGGCCGCGGATCAAGTCGCCGTAGGCGATGCGCAGGGTTTCGCGTCGTTTGTAGCGCCGCAGTGCGGCGCTGACGGCGGCGGGGTCGGCCAACGCATCGATCTCGGCGGCCAACTCGGCGACGAGCACGTCGCGGTGTACCGGCTGCCCTTCCGTCACACGCAACAGGTCGTAGCCGCCCGGATCCTGAATCAACAGATCGCTGAAGTATTGGCTGGTCGAAAAGATTTGCAGCAGGATGGGCAGGGCGTCACGGTCGCGCTCGAACAGCGAGCCGAGGGCCAAGGGACTGCGCGCGGCGGCCACGAACCGGTCGAGGTTGTTCAGCGCCATGTCGGGGTCGCTGGTCTGCGGAAGCTGGTCGGCCAGGCAATCGCAAACGGCAGCCAGCAGATCGAGCGTCAGGCCGGCCGTGGCCATGCTCAGAAGATTGGCATGAGCGTGGCCGGGGTCATTCAGCCCCCACGAACGCAGCCGGGCCTCCGCCTCGGCCGGGCTGTCAAGATAGCGACGAAGTTGATCGAGTTGCATGGCACAGACATTTTACCATGCCTTCAGTATTCGAGGCTACGCCTATGTTCAGGACTTCAGGACATCAGGACCCGAACAACCCTCTGCTTTCACCGATCAAAACTCCCGCGTTCGCCATGTCGTCCAGTGCGCGGCCGACGTCGCCCGTTGCGGCGTCGACGCCGCGGCAGCCATCGGCGACGAGTACCACGCCCAAGCCGAGCCGCCGAGCATCGAGCGCCGTCGCCTTGACGCAGTAGTCGGTCGCCAGACCCACCAGATAAATGCTATAGGCGCCGCGCTGGCGCAGGTAATCAGCCAAACTGGTGGCGCGGCCGCGGAAGTCGAAGAAACCGCTGTAGCTATCGACCGACGGATCGGTGCCCTTTTGAACGACGTGCGCGATGCGGCGGGTGTCGAGAGCGCCGGCCAGCGCGGCCCCATGCGTGTTCTGCACGCAATGCACCGGCCAAAGTCTCTGTTCGGTTCCATCCATTTCGATCGCGTCGCCCACGCGCTTGCCCGGATGGCTGGCCGCGAAGCTGACATGATTCGGCGGGTGCCAGTCTTGTGTGGCAATCACCAGATCGAAGTGCGCCTGCAGTCGGTTCGCGACCGGCAAGATCGCGTCGCCATCGGGCACCGGCAGCGCACCGCCGGGCAAGAAATCGTTTTGTAGGTCCACCAGCAGCAGGGCCGTACCCGACAGAGGTGATTGCATCGCAAATACCGGCTCAGCCGGAACCTCGCAGCGAATTTGGCAATGCGGGCGAAAAGGCAATACAATTTACTTATGCTTCACGCGGCCGAGAATGTGACATCGGCGGTGGCTGGGGAGCCTGGCAAGGTGGAGGTGGCACTCCGTTGATCTCGAGGGCCAGGCGATGCCCCGGTACGTCCAACCGGGGCATCGCTTGGCCGCCACGCCGTTGATGGGCGCCAGCCGCTATCGGGCCAAGCTCTGCCCCAGCCACCGCTTTTGCTCGCGGCAAAACGTCTCATTCTCGGCCGCGTGAAGTCTACGTCCGCAATGAATCCCAGGTTCCAAGGGAGCCTGTGAATTTCCACGTTGGCTGGCCGAAAGGCGCACGCATTGATCTTTAGAGCCGGATATTGAACGTCTGCATCAGCAGCCGCCACAGCCTCCGGCCGAGCGGTTGCGGCGCGGTGTGAATGCGGGCACGCCCCTTGTAGCCGATCCGCAGCAGGCCCTCTGGATCGTCCAACGGCACGCGCGCCTGATACGACGTGTTCTGCGGCCGCTCGACCCCCGACTCGTCCGTCTTGGTCGCCAACTCGCCGCCCGCCTTGTTCGACAAATGCCGCGGGCTGACGCGCAGCGGCTCGCTCGCGATCTCGCTGATCTTGCCGTGCAACGTGTCGAACGGCAACTCGTCGAGCTTGATGTCGACCCGTTGCTCCTTCTTGATGTATTCGATGTCGTTCTGCTCGATGACTAATTGCGCCTCCATCTTCGCCGGATCGCCGACCTGACAGAAGAACGTCCCCTCCTGCAAAAAGGCGCCGCGGTTGCGCTCCGCCAGCGGCGTGCCCGTCCACGAGGCAAGCTGCGTGTCGGCGGTCGGTTTGTCCATTTCGGGCGGGGGCAAGACCATGCCGGCCACGGGCGTCACCAATGCCAATCGCGTCAGATCGGTGCGCTTCTCGGCCAACTGTTGTTTGACGGACCGCAGCGTGGCTTCGAGCGGTTCCATTTTCAGTCCGGCCGTTTCGTGCCGGTCGCGGATCAGCTCGCTTTGCAGGTTCGCCAGTCGGATCTCCGTCAGATCGCGCTCGCCTTCGAGCCGCGCCACTTCCAAATCGGCGTCGACATTCTGGAGCTGGGCCAGCAGCGTGTCTCCTTCCACCCGATCTCCCGGCTTGACCCGGACGTCGACCAACTCTCCGGGCACCGTGACATAGACCTTGTAGGCGTCGCGAGGCTCGATCTCGAAGGTACAATAGACGCGGTGCGGCAACGGCACAAAAAAGACGGCCAACAGTGCGGCCGCAATCACTCCCAGCGTGGCGTACATCCGCGGCTTCTTCACTTTTTCGATCCTCCCAGGAACCCAAAAGAATTTGCCCAGCTTCCAAAACGGTTGCACCACCAGGCCGTACAGCGACATCGAGCCGATGATTTGTCCGATGATTTCCAGGCGGTACGGCTTCCAGACTTCGTACAAGAAGAACAAGATCGAGAACACGATCACCCAGCGATAGATGGCCGAGGCCACGCTGTAGAGCGCGAACAGAAACTGGTTCCGCTCCGGTAGGAAAGGGTCGTCCTGCGGTTCCAGGCCCAGGCACCACTCGCCCATTTTGCGGTTGAGAATGTCGGTCGCCTTTTGTCGCAGGTTCGGTATCTCGAGCACGTCGGCGAGAATGTAGTAACCGTCGTAGCGCAAGAGCGGGTTCGAATTGAACATCAGCGTGCTGACCGAGCACACGAACATAGTGCTCAGGCAGAGGTGGTTGAGCAGTCCGGGCTCGGTATACCACCAGATGAATGTGCAGATCGAAGCGATGACGATCTCGATGTACATTCCGGCCGCGCCGATGGCAGCGCGGTGCCACTTGTTCGGCAACATCCAAGAATCGGAGACGTTGCAATACAGACACGGCGTGAGCACCAGGAGCATGACGCCCATCTCGTGACATTCGCCGCCAAAGTGCTTGCACGTCAGGCCGTGGCCAAACTCGTGAATGACCTTCGTCACGCCCAGCGCGATCGAAAGATAGACCGCGTTCTTCAAATTGAAAAACTGGTGGAATTCGGGCAGCTTCGATTGGAAGACGTCGAACTGCACCAGCACCAGCGACAACGCCGACAGGGCCAAAAGCATGCAGGCGACGACGGCCGGCCTGGAATAGATCCACTTCATCCGTGGATACAGCCAGTTGAGAATGCGTTCAGGGTCGATGCCTTTGAAACGGACCGAGAGGATATTGCTCATCCGGCCGATCCACTCTTTGCGCCAACGATCGCTGCGCCGCAACAATAATTGGTGCCCCTGTCCGGGCACGTTGGCGACGATCAGACCGCTGCGGTGGAGCATGCCGACGAACTGCTGCAGCTCCTCGATGCCGATTTTTTGGGGCGGGAAGAGGGCCTCGAACCGCTCCTTGATCTCGTCCAGACTGGTGTATCCGTCGAGCATCTTGAGGATGGCGTATTCCTCTTCCTGGAAGCGGAAGTAGTTCAGCCCGACCGGCTCCTTGACGACCCAGTAAAGCCGGCCCTGATAGCGATGCTGCCGCGCGGTCAAATCGGGCCGCATGCGCATGGCAAGCTTGCGCGCGGAACTCGAGACCAAGCTGTCGTGGAGGGTCAGCATCGGGAGAAAACGTCTATGTTGCTTTTTTGGACCGCATTAGGGATCAGGGGCCGTTGGGTGGGAGCGAGCGAGCTTGCCAGCGCCGGCCCATCATCGGCGCGATTTTGGATTTTGGATTGGTTGGAATCCAAAATCCAAAATGGTTGTGGGCCGGCGCTCGCAAGCTCGCTGGTCCCACCCTACGTCGTTTACCGTCGTGACGCTTTGGGCTTCTCGGCGGCCACGCCCGCGTCGACCTTCATCACCGGCGTCATACCGGGCAACAACAGCCAGGCCCCGCGCTCCTCGCGGTTTTCGACTTCCGCGATCACGCGGTACTTGTCGCCCGCCTTCAATTCGGGGGCCACGAACACAATCTGCCCCTTGAACTCGACCGAGCGGTTTCCGGTCAAGGTGGCGACGACCGTCACCGGCCGGTCCACAACTTGGGTTTGCGCAACGTCGGCCAGCCGCAAACTTCCCTCGACGCGCACGGTTTTCATATGCACGACGCGGACGATGGGATCGCCCGGATTGACCCATTCGCCGACGTGCCGATAAACCTCGATCACCACGGCGTCGATGGGCGAGAGCACGCGACGACGGTGAATGTCGTCGTCGGCGGCCTCGACCGACGCCTCTTTGACCTTGGCCGTAAGCTTGGCCACGTCCAATTCGAGTTGCGCTTTGTCGACTTCCAGCATGCCCTTTTGCCATTGCAACAGCAGCTTCATCATCTCGGCCTTGGGAGTCGAGCCGGGGGCCTGCTTGTTGGCGTCGCGGTGAGCTTCGAAATCAAAGTGAGCGACCTCTTGGGCCTTGTCGGCATAGCGCACGGAAATGTCGTTGGTTGCCTCCGCCAAGGCCACCTCGTGCTCGGCCTGGGCCACCTTCTTGGCGACTTGGGCCTTACTGTCGTTGATCTGCGCCAACTTGTCGCCGGCCTTCACCTCCGCGCCTTCGCGGACCTTCACCTCGGTGAGCACGCCCGGCTCCTGAGCGGCGACGTCGATCTCCCCGCCGTCGATAAAGGTGACCATCGCGTTGTCGACTTCGAATTGGCCGGCGGCGCGGCGGCCCGGCGATTCGCCATTGTCGGGCCCCGTCAGGGCAAGCGCGGCGGACAAGAACCAAATGCTGGCGGACATGCGTTTTTCCTCACATATTCATCGGGAACAAGACGCGCGACTCCAGGAAGCCGAACGCGTCGTGGAATAACCAATAGCCGACCGATGTGCGGCCGCAGTACACGCGGGCCTTCACGTTCGCGCCCGGACGAAGCAAGGCAGCGTGTTGCTCTTTGTCGATTTTCACCTTGATCATCACGACGCTGCCGTCTTCGCCGTGGACCTCGGCGCTTTCGTGAACCTCGGCGATTTTGCCTTCGTAGTTCGTGCCCGGCTCCGTCGCCAGGTGGTAGGTGACGGGCAGGTCCGGCCCGCGGTCCTTCTGGGCCCACACGATGTGCCCCATGCGGTCTTCGGGCGTGTCGAGCTCGAGCTGCCAGTCTCCGCTGTCGTCGGCCACGGTCAACAGCGCGTCGCCCGGCTTCACGGGCCGCGCGAGCAGGTCTTTTTCGAAGTCCCACGTGGTAATCAGGCCGTCAATGGGACTGGTGATCTTCGTTTTTTCTTTTTTCTCTTCGAGCAGAGCCAGTTGCCGCCGGAAGCTCTTGACTTCCACGTCGTGCTCGGAAATCTCCCGCTCGGCGGCGGATTTGGCGTCTTGATCGTCGTTGCGAGAGACGCGGCTGTTTCGAGCGTGCAACGCCGCGAACAACGATTCCTGCGCATGCTCTAGCTTGCCGCGCACGTCTTCGAGGGCCACGTCGAGATCGGTGCTCTTCATTTCGACGAGTACCTGGCCCTTGTGGACGTGCTGCCCGTGCTTCACCAGTATGCGCTCGATCGTGCCGTCGGTGGTGGCAAACACCTCGCGGCGGACCACCGGCTGCAGCTTGCCTTCGCTGGTGAAGCTGAAATCGATCGGGTAGATGAACAGGAACAGCAGCACCAGCAGGACGGCCACGGAAATGGAAATGGTCTTGGGCAGCGTGCGCGCCTCGACCACCCACTTCGCCTTGCCGATCGTGCGCCACACCGGCATCAAGAACAGGCTGTTGTGCTCCAGCGCGTTGGCCAGCGCCAGCGAGCTATGATCGCAGACCACGTTCACGCGCTGCACCATTCCTTCGCGCGGCCGAGCGTCTTCGATTTGTTCGACCACCAGCGCGCCGATCGTCTCCGGTTCTTCGGCCTCTTCGTCGGTGGGGTCGATCACGGCACGCTTCAAGGGCAGAACGGCCACGTGCTTGGAGTGCGATTCATCGACGTAGGCCTGCACGGCGTCTTCGACCTGCGGGGCCAGGTCGCTGGTGTCGCCCGAATACCACAGCGGCTCACCCGCCATCACCACGGCACTAGTCAGCTTGTTCAGCAGCGCGATGACGTTCGAGCGTTTGTCGAAAGTGTCCTGTCCGCTGACCGCTTCGATTTTGCACTTGCGGCCGTGGCGAATGGCCACGCTGACGCGGTCGCACTCGATCAAGCGGCGGCCCTCGTTGGCGATGGTGTAAGAGGTTTCACGCGGGTCGAGACTAGTGTGGGCCACGCGGCTGAAGTTTTCGAGTTGGTTCCAGAGCGTTTGGCGGTCGGTAAAGTGCCGCAACTGGCGGTTCTTCAGATAATCGCTGGCCAGCTCGCACATCTGCAGCAGGAACTTCAAGTATCCGCGCTGCGTGGTGGGAGGGGCGCCGGGACGCTGAAAGACCTCGATCACCCCCTTCGACTCCTGATCGACCTTGATCGGTCCGAGAATCAGCAGGAAATCGGTGGGGTTGCCGGGCTGGTTTCCGTCGCCTTCGCCCGAATGGGGCGTGATCAGAGCGCCTTCGCCGGCGGCCATCGTCTTTTGCAACAGCAAGCCGTGCTTTTGCAGGTTAGGCTGATTGTCGGCCAGACGGGTTTCGCGGAAATTGATCTGGTATTGCAACTCCAGCGCGCCGCCCTCGCCCAGGATCCAGACCGCGCCGCCGGCCGCAGCCAAGGCCGACACGACCCGGTCGAGGAAGGCGCCATAAAACTCACGAGCGTTGACGTCCTGCTTGGCAAGCTGGGCAATCTCGACCACCAGCCCGCGGATCTGGTTCTTGGTTTGTTCGATGAGATGCGGGTCGACTTGTTCGGTGCTCATGCCGGATGGTGCTCTTCAAGCCTGACGTGCGTGGAAATAACAATATCCCAGGGTTATTCAGCCTAGCCGCTTTCTCGACCCCGGTCTAGCGCTTTTGGCTGTGCAATCATAGTTTAAGCCGTGGAAAAAAGCTCCCAAGACGTCACGACTTGCGCCATCGGCCTTTTCGCTATCGCCGGCAAAGCACAGGCTGCACGCTCGCCGGAGTTGCCCCGGCCGCTCGCGGGAAACTAGACTGGCGTGATGCGGGTCTTGCTGGCGGATTACGATTGGGCCTCGGTGTCGCCGCCCGCGGCGGTCGCTTTTTTTCTTTTGCAACTTGTGCGCCAGACGGCGGTTGCGGGTCATGAACTTCGCAGACTTGTGCCCAATGCTACGGATGCGGGCAAGGACTTCGAGGCGGGTCGCCGCGAGTGGCGGCGACGACTCGACCGCGAAGTGCGGGAATTCGACCCACAAATCGTCCACGTGCAGGGCATCGGCATGATTGGACATCTGGTCTTGGAAAGCGGGCTGCCCTACCTCTTATCGACCTGGGGGCACGAGGTGCCCGAATGTCAGCGGGACGGGCGGTTGTACGATCTTGCGCGACAGGTGTTGGAAAACGCGGGTCGGGTGCTGGTTGACGGGCAAGCGACGCGCCGCGCGGTGGAGGCGGCATTTGGAGAGCCAGAGCGGCCGATTGTCTGCCTGGCCGACCGGGGCTGGCCGGCCATTTCAGCCTTGCCCGCCGAGAAGGTGGCGCCCTCGCTGGATTGGCTGTGGGGGATCTATCGGGAGATTGTGGACCGGCGTGCGGGGATTTTCCAGGGGGAATAGCGACCGTGATACTTCACGCGGCGAGGTGACCGATGACTCCACCAACCGCACGGCGAGGGAGCGTCGGGCACGGCCGGCCAGGAGGTCGTTCGGTTAGCCCTCCGGTGTTAGCCGCTTGTATTCGCCGGCCAGGCAGAGGGAAACGTCGTTGCGATACCCGGGCGATTGGGTTCGACGCATCAATCGTCCTGGGAGAGAGGAATCGCGTCGTTTGCCGACGGAGTGCATAAGGCCCGCAGCACGGCCGGGTCAATCTTGTTCGAGATGGCGTGCGTGTGGCCGTCGGCGAAGACGAACTGCGTGACATTGGCAAGCGGGCCGCCGAAGCTGTTCGGCATCTGGCCGATGCCGGCGGCCGGGTCGCGCCAGTTGACCGGGTCGCCCCACGGGCGAGGCTGAAAGGTGGCTTCGCCGCACAGGATCGTTTTGGCCGCGCCGTCGGTAATTCTGTCGCGCGTCCATTTTCGCGAACCGCCCAACAAGTATGCGTTGCCTGCGTAGCCGGAAAGCCCGTAACCGTTCTTGTCTCGTAGCGGGCCGAGTTTGGGATGCATATAAACCGGCGGATGTTGGCTGAACGCCCAATGGTTTTCCGGGGCATCCCACGGTAGCGACCGATCCAACCGATCGTAAAGAGGCTTTTGTTCGACGAATGGCAGGAGATACGTCTGCCAGCCATGCTGTGGCCAGCCGCCTTGATCGAAGGTTGCGCCAGCCGGAAAGGCGCGGTTGACATCATGGTAGGTCAACAGTCCCAGACCGACCTGCTTCAAGTTGTTATTGGACTGGGATCGGTAAGCGGCCTCCATGGAATAGGTAAAAAGCCGCTGTTTCGAGGTCAGCAGCCATCCGGTTTGGTGGACGATTCCAACAATGCCGATCCCCGATGCGAACATCAGCACGACGCTGCCGATGACGCCGACCGTCCAACGCGGCGACCATCGCTTCGGCGGCTGCCCGTCGCATTCTGGGCGCCGGATGTTCGCGTAAAGCCAGCGCATGAACGCGTGCGTCGCTACGACCAGACCGATAAGGCACAGAGCCCCCGTCGCCAGGCCCGACACATTGAACGTCATCTGAGGAACCACGCGCCTGACGAAGCCAATCCAGCCAAAGCACGCGTAGAACGCGAGGAGGGCCGGGAGCGAAACCCTCCGCAGGCTAAGAGAAGAACGGCCACACAGCAGAGCACCGCCCATATTACGACGCGCGGCGCCTCCATCAGTCAGGTCTCGGCGGACCGTAGGTGAGATCGATGTCGCCCAACCGCCCCACAACGCCGCCCGCCGTCAGTGCTAGCTGCCGGTCATGAAAAACGGCCGGCTCCAACGCCACCAACCGCGTGTCGGCTTTGGCAATTGTCCCGCCGAAAAAGAGATACCTCATGCCAGAGGCGTCAGGCACGCGCCAAAGGTCGTCGGCCAAGCCTGATGACTCGATATCGACGGGCAACTGTCCCTCGTGCTGCTTGGCATATTGCCATAATGCGTCACGGAGCATTGCCAGCTTTTCCAGGCGAGCGGCGTAAACGTGGTCGTCCGCCGGTTTCTCTTCCGGTGGACCGGCTGCAAGCTTGTAAGTCAGCCCGTTCTTTTGCCAAGCGCCGGGCGTCATCAATTCGCGAGCGCCGGAAATCATCGTGAGCACCAACAAAAACATCAGCCCCCAAATCAAGGTCAGCCCAACGGATTTGGCGTAGGTCAGCCGCGGCAAGCGCGCAAGCTCGCGCAGGACGCCATTCCAAAGCAATTGGATAAACCAGGCACAAACGAGAAAGCCGACCAGGAAAAACGAAATGGCCTCCAGCCGGAGGCTGGCGATGTCGGTGAAGGTGAGGCCGGGCATTCCGGCCAGGGCGACGGACGGCACTGCTACGATCGCCAGGACCGCCAGCAGCAGCCTTCGGACATCGCGCTGCGGCACATAACGCAGCGGGCGCGCAAGGACGTAGCAGTTGGATCGTATAGAGTGCGTTGACACATTCCGCCGACGGTTTGCCATCGCGACACCTTTGACAGGCAAGGAAAAACGATGCCAGAGTCATTGTAACATTGCCGGGCGGCTTCGTGGAGCGATCGACCTCGTCGACGCGCACCAACGACAGTTTCACGGGACCAGGTGGGGGGTGATCACCAATTCGTTGGCGATCTCCCCCAACCGCACGGCGAGCCCGCGTCGGGCAAGGCCGGCCAGGAGGCCCGCCGGGCGGTCGTTGCGCGGCGCCAACGGGCGACGCGCGACACGCCGCGAGAGGAGATTCTATGAATCGGAATGAGCCCTTGCCCGACGAGCAAATGCGCAGCGAATACGACCCTTCCATACTCAAGGGCGGTGTTCGCGGCAAGTACTTCCATCGCTACCGAAGCAGGACCAACCTTGCCCTGCTGGCGCCCGACGTTCGCGCCGCGTTTCCGACCGATGAGGCCGTCAACGAAGCGCTGCGGTCGCTGATGAAAGCCAAGGTTTGATATGCCCGTCGCTTTCCGGCCCCAGGCATCGCTCGATGTACGCTGATGGGTCTCCCCTGATCAGCCCTTGCCCGGCCGGCGCCTGGTTCGCCCAGTGTCGGCGGACCCGGCGTCGAGCAATTCGCCGACTTTGATGCCCAGCGCGGCGGCCATGGCAATCAGGTGATCCAGGCCGGGGTTGCTGACCACACCCAACTCGTAAGCGGACCATTGCGGCTGGGTTAGCCCGGCGATCGCCGCCGCGTCGGCTTGCGTTAATCCGGCCGCCTGGCGACGGTGGCGGAGCGATGCCGCAAAGTGCGCCTTGATGCTTCCGGCGACCCGGGGAAGTCGATCGGCCACTTGCGCGCGGCGCGCCTGTACCAAGGCCTCGTACTCTTTGAGTTTTTGGCGCAGGCGCTCGTAGTCGGCCAGCAGTTTGTCGAGCTTGCGCACCGCCGGCAACAACCCAGCGGCTCGGCCTTGCGCTTCATGTGCTGGATATGCTGCCGGCTTATGGACCGCTCGGCGCAAATCTGCGGCATGGGCTTGCCTCGCGCGATGTCGCCTGCCTCTATCAAGGCTGCCGACCCGTTTCGGCATTGTCAGGGCTGCGGCGGGGAGCGAAAAAAGGGGCGCTGCGTCGGAGCAACGGACCACTCGCATCAGCCACGTCGCTAACGGTGGGCCGGCGCTCGCAAGCTCGCTGGTCCCACCCTACCGCGTCGGTGACGCGGGCCGGACTTAGCCATCCGGTGCCAGCCGCTTGTATTCGCCGGCCAGCCAGAGGGGAACGTCGTTGCGATACCAGCGCGAAAACCAACTCTCCTGTGGGCCGCCGGGAAGGTTCGTCCAGGCTTCGTCGCTGCCCAGATCGGTCACGAAATGATAGGAGGGGGCGAACGTCGTCTCACGCTTCGCCGAGCGAAGCAAGTGGCCCTGAAACGGCGTGGCGTGGCAGCCGAGCATCGGCAGCTCCTGCGAGTGCATGCCCAACGCGCGGCCCACGAACTGGCTCTCGAAATAGCGGTTCGTGAACTTGAAGGCGTTGGTCTGCGACCAGGGCTGATCGACTTCGCCCGACAGCTTGGCCGCCGCCGTGCGAATCAGCTTTCCCTTCTCGCCGCTCTGCCACCACAATGACTCGTCCTTTTTCAACAGCCGGTCGATGCAGGTGACCACCATCATCGAGAAGCCGGCCCGCGAGCAAAGATAGAGCACCCGCCGCCAGCCGATGCCCTGCCCGAAAACCTCCAACAGCACGTTGCGGAAAAGCCGCTGAAACAGCGTGGCCTCCGTACTTTCCGGGTTGTATCGGCAGTCCCAGCCGGCCAGCCGCTCTTTGATCGCTCCCTCCGGCAGGTGCGGCAAAAAAACTTGCAGCAGATCGCGGGCCTGCGTGCTCACCACGTCGTATTGCACCGATTGCATGTCGCTCAGCGTGGCGCCGCTCAGCTCGCGGAGCCGTTCGTCGATGCGCCGGCGGCGATAATCGGGCAACACCTGCGAGACGAGCCGCGGGCCGCCCGGCTGGTTGATGTCTTCGTTGGCGCTGGCCACGTAGCCCTCCGGCGGATCGTAGAGCCGCGGCAGCTCGGCCGTCGGCACCCAGCCTTGCCAATGGTTCGCCGGGTCCCAGGCCGGTATCGGCAAGATGCCGCTGTAGGGCGGCGGACGGCGCGGAAAGCGGCCGTTGGCCTGCCAGCCGATGTGCCCGTCGCGGTCGGCAAAAATCCAGCACAGCGTCGGCTGCGGACAGTCGCGCACCAGGTCCATCGCTTCGCTCGTGCCTTGGCAAGCGGCGAGGCGCAGCCAGGTGGCGATCGAGCCGCCTGCCCCTTCCGAGTCGCCCGACCAGGCCGTCGACAGGCAAAGTCCGCTGCTCGGGTCGGGCTCGCACTCCAGCGTGCCGACCTCGTTGAAATAAACCGGCATGATTTCGGCGTCGTCGCCCTTGCGCTCGATCCGTTCCAGCCGCACGTTGAAGTCGTGCCACTCGTCGCCGCGCCGATACTGCCACCCGTCGCCGCCCGGCCGGCAATCTTCGATGAAATAGTCGGAGATGTCGCCCTTCAGGTAAGTGACGCCCCAGGCCAGGCGTTCGGTGCGTGCCACGGCGAACAAGGGGCAGCCGGGCAGCGTGGCGCCCATCAGGTAGTGGTCGCCCCACTCAAGCACGGCTTCATACCAGATGGCCGGCAAGCGGTTCACCTCCAGGTGCGGATCGGAGGCCAGCAGGGCATGGCCGCTGGCGCTGCGGCCCGGCGCGATGGCCCAGGCGTTGCTGCCGGCCAGACGCGGCAAATCGGTGATCCGTTCCAGAGCTTCGTCCGAGAGACGGCTGGCGATCTTGATCCGCTCAAGCAGGTCGAAGTCGGCGTGGTCCAACAGCGGCGAAAAAAGCTCTCGCAGCTTGTCGCGATCGACGCCCGCCTGGATCAACTCCAACAGCAGCCGCTCGTTCTGCTGCTGACTGACCACCAACCCCGCGTAATTGAGCAGGTTGCCGATCAACAGCACGGCCTGCTGGTTCCAGGGGTGCGGACGAAAGCCCACGGCCCACATCGGCAGCGAGCGGCCGCTCGTCTTCATGCCGTCGTTCACGCCTTCGCAATAGGCCGTCAGATAGCCGAAGATCAGGTCGTCGAGCCGGGCGATCTCGCGCTCCAGGTTGCGGTCGAGGCCGATGCGGCGGAAGAAGCGATCGGTCTCGACCAGTTCCGGCTGGTTGGCGATCAGCTCGGCCGAGCGTCCCCCGGCCGCGGCCCGCGAAAAGAGCAGTTGCGTGGGCCGGTCGATCGCGTGCAAATAGCCCAGGCCATAGAGGGCGCTGGGCCAATCGCCGGCCGTGACGTGCGGCACCCCATGGTCATCACGGGCAGCGGAAAACTTGCGGCGGGCGTGCTTGATCCGCAGCGGTTTCATTAACCCTTTCGATGGCGAATCTTGGAACGCATGCGGCGTTTCTTGCGGCCGATCTTGCGGCGGCCCTTGCCGGTCTTCTTGGTTCCCACGCGTGACTCCTGACAGGTGAATGAAATCGCAAACGTGCATCCTAACAAATCGGCCCGCGTCGGCAAGACGGACCCATTGACCGAATTCTCGTCCAAAGCTATAACCTCCAATGGATCAACAGAGAATCTCGGTTGATTCAGAGCCACACGCATCGCACACCCAATTCTTGAGCGTGGAGAGTTGTTGATCGGATAACCGTTTCTTTTTCGGGGCAAGAGCAGGAACGCGTAGGATGCACGTTCGCTCGACAGACGCCGGCCTGGAAGTGCTGGCGCCCGCCAAACTGAACCTGTTTTTAGAGGTGCTCGGCAAGCGCAGCGATGGGTTTCATGAGATTGAAACGCTCATGTACCCCATCGCGCTGTTCGATACTCTCGTCTTTCGTGATCACGCGAGCGGCGAGATTCGCTTGACGTGCGAGCAAACCGGCGTGAGCCGGGCCGATCGGCTGCCCGAAGGCGCCGATAACCTCGTGGTCCGCGCCGTCGATCTGCTGCGCCGCAAGCTGGGCCTGACACGCGGCGCGTCGCTGCACCTGGTGAAGCGAATTCCCTTGGCGGCGGGACTGGCCGGCGGTTCGAGCGATGCGGCGGCCGCGTTGTTCGCCGCCAATCGAGTCTGGCGGCTGGGCTTGGCCCGCGATGAACTGGCGCAGGTGGCCGCCGAGCTGGGCAGCGATATTCCCTTCTTTTTGCACGGCGGCCCGGCAGTCTGCCGCGGCCGCGGGGAGATCATCGAACCGGCGGCAGGTCTCGGTTCATTGCACTTTGTGGTGGCCCGGCCGCCCGTGGGGCTGGCGACGGCCGACGTCTATCGCGCTTGCCGGGCTTCGACGGAGCATCGGCAAGTGGCCGGCCTGCTGGAGGCATTGAGGCAGGGGTCGCTGGCCAGCGCGGCGTGTTGTTTGCACAACGCGCTGCAGGCGGCGGCGGAGAGTCTGTCGCCCTGGATTGCCCGGCTCAGCGACGAGTTTGGCCGGCTCGATGTTTTGGGGCATCGCATGAGCGGCAGTGGAACGAGTTACTTCGGTTTATGTCGGCACGCACGCCATGCACGGCGGCTGGCCGCGATGTTGCGGGCTCGTGGCGTAGGGCGGGTCTACGCCGTTCAAGGTACGTGCTGATCGACCGGCGAAGGAGAAGGCCGTGGAAATCACTGAGGTGCGCATTAAATTGGTGGACGAGGCCGGCGAGCGTCTGCAAGGCTTCTGCTCCGTCACGTTCGACCACTGTTTCGTGGTCCGCGATCTGAAGATCATCGACGGCAGCAACGGTCCTTTTGTGGCCATGCCCAGCCGCAAGCTCACGGCGCATTGCCCAGGCTGCGGCTCGAAGAACCACCTGCGGGCGTCGTATTGCAACCAATGCGGGCAACGCCTCAAAGACGACCGCGTGGCCAAAGACGAAGACGGCCGGGCGAAGCTGTATGCCGACATCGCTCACCCGATCAACTCCCTCTGCCGCGAGATGATCCAGGAGGCGGTGATTCGCGCCTTCCGCGAAGAGATCGAGCGCGCGAAGCTTCCCGGCTACGTCTCCAGCTACGACGATTTCGACGATCTCGACTACGACCGTCCCGCACGTCGGCCGAAGCCGGCGGCGGCCGGCGTCACGTCGCGCAACGGCGAGAAAGCGAAAATCGAGCCGGCCCAAGCGGTGCCCCGCGCGCCGCACACTCCGGCTCCGCAACCGGTGGCGCCGGCGGCGAAGCAGAACAGTTTTGGGGCGGGGATCTGGTGAAACTATACTTCACGCGGCCGAGAATGAGACATTGCCGGTGGCTGGGGCAGAGTCTGGCCAGGTGGAGGATGGCACTTCGTTCATCTCCGCGGCCAGACGATGCCCCGGTGCGTCCAACCGGGGCATCGCTTGGCCGCCACGCCGTTGATGGGCGCCAGCCGCTATCTGGCCACGCTCTGCCCCAGCCACCGCTTTTGCTCGCGGAAAATGTCTCATTCTTGGCCGCGTGAAGTAACATCGTGATGAATTCCTGGAGGCTTGGAATGAATACTTCAGCTAAATTGGCGAGGGCTTATGTGCCAAGCACCGCGCTCGCTAAATCGCTTGAATTTGACGATGACATGATGCGCGTTGTGTTCATGGACGGACGGGTGTTGAGCGTTCCCCTGGCATGGATCCCCTCTTTGCGTCAGGCAGCGCCGGAGCAACGTGTACGCTATGAAATCGGCGGTGGCGGCGTCAGCTTGCACTGGCCTGACCTGGACGAGGACATCTCCATCGCCGGTTTGATGGCGGGCGTCGACCGGCGTTCTGCCTGAGCCGGTACGTTGCTTGCTCTGAAACCGGACGCCTCATCGTGGTGGGCCTGCGCTCGCAAGCTCGCTGGTCCCACCCTGCGCCGCTGGCGGGACGCAACGCTACGCCACCCACTTGGCCAGCGCAAACGCCGCGGCGGCGGCGATGCCGCCCACGAGCAGGGTTTGCAGCGCACTGCGAATCGGCCGCGCGGTTGTGAACCGGCCCTTGATATAGCCGAACACCAACAGGGCCACCAGCGTCAGTACGATCGAGCCGATCAAGCCGGCTTCCACCGAGCGATGCAGCATGTAAGGCACGAGCGGCACCAGCCCGCCGGCGATGTAGGACAACCCGATCGTCCAGGCGCTGGTCTGGGCACGCCGCGGATCAGGCTCTTCCAGACCGAGCTCGAACCGCATCATGAAATCGACCCAGCGGTCCCGGTCGGCACGGATCGAGGCCACAATGGCCGTCACGCTCGTTTCGTCCAGCCCGTAGCCGCGAAAGATTTGCCCCACTTCGGCGGCCTCTTCGTCGGGCATCTCCACCGTCTCGCGCTCCTCTCGGGCCCGCTCGGCGGCAAAGTGCTCGACGTCGACCTTGGCCGCCAGGTAGCCGCCGAGTCCCATCGCAACGGCCCCGGCCACAATCTCCGCCATGCCCGCCGTCACGATGATCTTCGTGTCGCTCACGGCGCCCGAAAGGCCGGCCGCCAAGGCGAAGGGCACGGTCAGCCCGTCGGACATGCCGATCACGATGTCGCGGACCGTGTCAGAAGCCGTAAAGTGTTGTTCGACGTGATGGACGGACGGCATAAGAGGGTTCAGGGTTCGGGGTTCTCGCTACTGCGCCAACGGAATCGGCGGTGTGGGCAACGGCGTTACGGTGGGCGTGGGGGCCGCGGCGGGCGGGCCGATCGGCGGCGTCGGAATCGATGGTGCGGCGGGCGACGTGGGGGCGATGATCGGTATCACGCTCGGGCCGCTGGGCAGAAAAGGCAAGTGCGGCAGTGTGCCCCTGTATCGCAGCATGTTGTTGGCAAACCCGGAGTGAAACGGAGCGATGTGAAAAACGCCTTCCACAAACATCAGCGCGATGATGTTTTCGGCCACCAACACGCGGCTCTTGGGCACCAGCACCACGTCGGAATCGTTGATCCAGATTTCATCGGCCGGACAAGGGCGGTGGCCGTAGAGGCTGCCGCGCAGATCGAGTTGTGTGGCGATCAGTCGCCAGTCGTCGCCGCGGCGGAAGATCACGGTGTGCCACAGGTTCCCGCCGTAGTTCCAGCCGCCGGCCAGAGCGATGGCCTGCATCACCGTGGTCGGCGCCACCAGCTCATAGCGGCCGGGGCGGCGGACTTCGCCCAACAGATAGACGTATCGCGGCGCCCGTGTCACCAGCACCGGTGTGATTTCGACGCCGTCGATCTGCTCGGCCACCCGCGATTCGATTTCGCGCTGGGTCTCGGCCAGCGTCAAACCCTGCACCGACACGGATTGAACCACGGGCAACTGCACCGTCCCTTCCGGCGTGACCGTGGCCCGGCGGGTCTGCCCGCCTTGCCCGAAGCGGCGGTCGATCGACGCCCGCAGATCCTCCAGCCGTGAGTTGAGCTTGAGCGGCGTGATGGTGACGGTCGGCTGCTTGTAGTACTTCGAGTAGCGCTCTTCCGCGAGCGAACGGAGCTGCGGCACGGTGAGCCGCGCCGTGTGGACGGGGCCGGCCAACGGCAACGTGAGGTTGCCGTCGGCCTGGATTTCCAGCTCGCTCGTCAAGGTCGGATCGGCCAACAGCTCCAGGCGAACTCGGTCGCCGACTTTCAGGCGATATGCCCGAGAGGTCGGCATTCGCGTCAGTCGAAACACGAAGTCGAGCACGTCGCCGACGCGGAGACGATATTCGCTGACGTGTGCCGTGCGGGCATGGCCCAGGTATTCGCCTTGGGCGTACCGCTGCCAATCGACGGGTCGGGCATCGGGCCAGCCCATTTCGCCGCAGGCCCCGGTGGCACAATCGAGACCTTTGACGGGATACGGCGCCGCCGGGCCGAGGGCTTGGCAGAGCGTAACGTAGCCCGCTTGCTCCGCAAGCGGAACGGCGTGGCGAGCGAGATCGTTTTCAGTATGGAGGATTTGCCGAATTGGAACGTCGTTCCGCTCGCGGAGCGAGCGGGCTACGAGCGCAAGCGGCATGCCCACCACAGCCACGGCCAGCGCTACAAGGCACAGCCATTCTAAGCGGCGAAATCTGCGTTCCATCGCGTCGTTCGGTTCCCTCATCGTATCTGCGCAAAACGTCCCTTATCGGAATCGACCTCCACGGCGAGCGCGGCGCAGCGAAAACTCGCCGTCGCAGCCCGCGGCCAAGCAAATCCGGTTTCATCGTCAGGCCTTAGCTGCACATCGGCGGCAGAAACGCTAAACTTTTCCCAGGTTCCGATTCCGCCTTAGCGATACTCCTTGCCATGAAACTCGGCCTCATCAACTCCGCCTGGGTGCAAGCCGATCAGCCGACCGTCTTCGGACTGCGTAAAACCAAAGAGATCGGCTTCGACACCGTCGACCTCTTCGTCGATCCGTTGGAGATCGACGTCCGTGAGCGGCGGCTGATCAAGAACGAGTGCGACCGTCTCGAACTGCCGATCGTCTCGCTGGCCTGCGTCGCCGTCGGGCTGATCGACTTCAACCCCGCCGTCCGCAAATTCCACCTGTCGCGCGCCCGCGCTTATCTCGACCTGGCGTACGAATACGAAGCGAAGAACGTACTGCTGGTGATCGGCGAGTATATCTGGAACAAAGAGGTGATTCCGCCCGACGAGCAATGGCGGGCCGGCGTCGAGACGGTGCGCGAGCTTGGCCAGCGGGCAGGCGAGTTGGATCTCGAAATCGTGCTGGAGCTGGAACCGTTTCCGCTCTCGCTGGTCAACAACATCGACACGATGGTCCGCTTCCTCGACGACGTGAATTCGCCGTCGGTGAAAGCCAACATCGACATCTCGCACCTCGTGCTGTCGAAGGTGGCGCCCGAAGAATTGCGGCGGCTGAAGGGACGGGCGGGCCACGTACACATCTCCGATTGCGACGGCGAAGTCCACGGCGACCTGCCGCCCGGCCGCGGCGTCGTGCCATTCGAGCCGTACCTGCGCGAGATCAAGCAACTTGGCATCGACGGGGCCGTTTCGGTGGAACTGGAGTATTCGCCCCAGCCCGAACGGATTGTCGAATGGGTCGAGGAAGCTTATCGCGAGACCGACCGCCGCATGCGTGCGGTTGGGCTGCGGACGTAGGGTGGGCCGGCGCACGCAAGCTCGCTGGCCCCACCCTACGAATGACCACGCACCCAATCCGGCACTCGCTGCAGCCGGCCCTCGCGATCGACGCAGGCCAACACCGAATGTCCTTCGGCAATCAACTCGTCGCCGCGGAAAAGCTGGTATTCGTGCTCGATCTTGGCGGCGGTCACGCGCTTCAGCCGCGTGCGCAGCCGCAGCAGGTCGTCGTAGCGGGCGGGCCGGCGATAGCGGCACGAGACATCGACGATGACCATGAAAATGCCCCCCTCTTCCACCCGCCGATAGTCGTGGCCGTTGGCCCGCAGCAGTTCGGTGCGGCCCATCTCGAAGTAGGTGAAATAGTTGGCGTGGTGCAGCACGCCCATGGCGTCGGTTTCCTGGTAACGCACCCGGATTTCGATTTCGTGTTCGTCGATCATTGACTCCCAGCGGCGTGGTAGCTTATAGTTATGCGGCTTTTCAGGCCGTCTGTCCGGCCGTGGAAAGCACGCACCATAACCGCCGACGGCAAGTTTTGCAAAAGGGCTTTTTCAGCCACCGCGTCGAATGAGCGACTATTATGAGCATCGGTGAAGGGACCGGCATCGACATTCCCACCGCGCGCGGCCGCGACTACCCGTCGATCCGTCAGTTCACGGTGTTTCTCGAAAACCGGGTCGGGCAGCTTCTGGAAGTCGTGCGGCGGTTCGAGGGGAGCAAGGTCCGCATCGTGGCCTTTTCGATCGTCGATTCGGCCGAGTGCGCGTTTGTGCGGTTTTTGCTCAGCCATCCCGAACAAGGCCGCGAGATTCTGGAGCGTGCCGGGCTGGCGATGATCGAGAGCGACCTGATCGGCGTGGAGTTGCCTGACGGCCCGCAAGCACTGCTCAAAGTCTGCACGGCCCTGTTGCAGGCCGAGGTGAACATCATCCAGGCCTATCCACTTTTGCTTCGCCCGCACGGCCGGCCTTGCGTGGCCCTGATGGTCGACAACATCGAGATGGGGCTGGAGACGCTGGCCAACAAGGGCTTCACGATGATCAATGAGTTGGACCTGGAGGAGAATGAGTAAAATGAGTAAGGCGACTGGGCGAGCGACGTTCAAATGATTTCCATTAGCCTTGGTGAGTTGCTCTTCGCCGCTTTATTTGTTGTGATGCTCGCTCTCTGCCTCCTCTGGAAGCAGGCGATTGCTCCCTGGATCTTCGTGTCCGGTACGCTGCTATTCGCGTACCTGGCCGCGTCAGTTTTGCTGGGTCTGTCATTCCCGTACCGTACCTGGAATATTAGCATCTACTGTGTTTTCTTCGTCGCATGTATTTTGACGGCTTGCGGCGGTGCAGGTTGCTTGGTGCGCGTAGTTCGTTTTTTGAAAAGCAAAGGGAAGCATGCAATTTGATTGGCCGGCGATCATTCTCCGCTGGATGCACCTGCTGGCCGCGATCACCGCGGTGGGCGGCACGGTGTTCATGCGCTTTGCATTGCTGCCGTCGGTGAGCGTTTTGTCCGACGATCAGCGTAAGGCCCTGCACGAGCAAGTCCGCTCGCGGTGGGTCAAGTTCGTGATGGGGGCCATTCTCTTTCTGCTCGTGAGCGGCTTCTATAACTTCTTTCGCCGGCTCAACACGCTGCCGGCGGATTACAAGGGACTTTACCACGCCCTGTTTGGCGTCAAGTTCCTTTTGGCTCTGGTCATTTTCTTCATTGCCAGTGCCCTGACGGGCCGTGCCGCGGCCTTGGCCCCCATCCGCCAGAAGGCGAAGCTTTGGCTCACAGTCAACGTGGTGCTGGCACTGATCGTGGTCTGCATTTCGGGCGTGTTGCGTTTCGTTCCGACCGGTGCCTCGCCGCCGGCAAGAGCCCAAACCTCGCAGGAAGCCCAGCCGCATTCGGTGCTCCGTCATGGATAAGAAAGCGAAGAAGCGGATCGACCTGCTGAACCAGCGATTGCAGAAGCTGCGCATGCAGCTTGCCGGCGCCCGCAAGCAGATGGACGATCCCGAAGACGTGAAGAAGCTGGAACGCGAAATCGAGCAAGTCACGGCTGAGCTCGAAAAACTCAAGCAGAGCGGGTGAGGGGATTTTCGATTTTGGATTCTCGATCGGCCAATCCAAAATCCAAAAGCCAAAATCGCTCGTCCTGTAACACTTCCGCCCCATCCCGCGTCATACTACTGGCAGACGCGAAAAACAGGAGCGGCGGATGGCGCCCGACGATTCAAATAGCCGTCGCGACAGGGTGTTGGCGGCCCTCGATGCTTATGAGAGTCGCTTGCTGCGCTACGCGCAGCGGCTCAGCGATGGCGACGTGAATCTGGCCCGCGACATCGTGCAGCACGCCTTTTTGCAACTCTGTCGCCAGCCGCCGCACGAACAGAACGGGCGGTTGGGGTCATGGCTCTACGCGGTCTGCCGCAACCGGGCCATCGACCTCAAACGCCGCAATTTCCACTTGGAGCCGTTTGCCGGTGATGAGCGCGACGCGCCGGGCCGCGAGGTCGATCCTGCCGATGAGTTGGAAACTCGCGATGCCGGCGAGTTGGTGCGCCGGGCGATGGAGACGTTGCCCGAACGGCAGCAAGAGGTGGTGGCCCTGTGGTCCGAAGGTTTCGCCTACCGTGAGATCAGCGAGATCACTGGGGCGACGGAGAACTATGTGCGCGTGATGGTCCATCGGGCATTGCAAGCGCTGCGCGAGCATCCGCTGTTGCAACGCCTGATCGCCGAGGAGGCTGGAACACCAGTGAAGTGATATGCCAATGAAATTAGCTACCGCCGCGCCCGAGTTTAAAAGAGGCGAAGGGTGGACGCCGTCTTTAGAAACCAGCGTCACCAACCGCCGGGCAAGCCGGCGGCATGATTTCGAAGGCTCACGAAGAGGCTGGCTCCGAACAAGACTCGCCGCCGCTCAGCGACAGCCTGGAGAGCCGGCTTCAGCCGGCTTTTACGGTTTGCCACCAGCTTTAGCTGGTGGGCGGCGCCAAGATTCATTCGTTTTTATTAGCCGGCTTCAGCCGGGCTTCTCAAGGCTGGCTTTAGCCCTTGCGAAAGAACGCACCGTTCAAGGGCTGAAGCCAGGGTGGAGAAGCCCGGCTGAAGCCGGCTCAAAGCATTTCGCGTTTTGTCACCAACCACCAGCTAAAGCTGGTGGCAAGCAATCAAAGCCGGCTGAAGCCGGCTCACTTGATCAATACCCATCGGACCACTGCCGCGACTTAGCGGAGCATCAACCATGAACCAAGAACCCGATCGCGACGAATCCCTTCCCAACGACTTGACCGCCGGCCCTTCCGCCAATGGCGAACTGCACGACGGCGAATCGTTGTTGACGGCCTACGCGCTGGGCGAGCTGGCCGATAGCGAGCGTGCCGAAGTCGAATCCCGGCTGCACGAATCGGCCGAAGAGCGGTATACGGCCGAGCAAACGGCACGCCTGGGCAAATTGCTGCGAAAGTTGACGGTGGAGTCACCGCTGCCGGAGCGGTCGTCGGAGCTGCGCGAAGCTGTGTTGGCCGCGCTGGAAAGTCCGCCGCAGTCGGAGCGGCCTGTGCATTTGCCCGACCGCTATCCTCGCCGCCGCTTCTGGCTGCCGTTCAGCCTGGCCGCCTCGCTGCTCGTCACGTGTGGCACGCTGTTCGGTTTGATGAAGCCGAAGCACGCCGAGAAAGTCGTGGCACAGGGCGAGAAAGTGCGCGTAGCGTATGGTCCGCAAGGCTCTGACGTTACTGATCTTGCGGCGATTGACAAGGCCGATGAAGCCGTACAAAACCGTGCGACTTATGAGCTCGAGTCGCGGACCGATGTCCCAGGGCAATTTAAGCGTTCTAACCCGCCGCGATCGATCGATGAGATGGGCGCGGCTCCGACCATGACTCCCAACGTTGAACTCAGACTTGAGGGACGGCCTTCACCAGCGAAGTCAACGCTGCTGGCAAAGTATGGCGTCGCACCGGTTCCTGCGGAACCGCCCCAGGTACTCACACAAGGCGGTGATGTAACGTTTCCGCAACCCCCGGGCTCACAGCGCAACCTCCCAGGCCAGGCACGGCCAGGGCTATTCGATACTGTGGCTAACGGCGGGTTCGCGGGCGGCATGCTCGGTGGCGGCATGCAAGCGGGCCGCGGTGAGCAACGCGGCGGAAAGCAAAGTGGCGGGCAGCGTAGCCAAGATGAACAACAAGCGATGGACAGGAGCGTATCGCGGCTGTCTCGGCGTGACGGCGAGTTTCGTCATGGCCGCGACGCACAAGGCGGCCAAGCAGAAGTCACTAAGGCGGAAGCCGACGTGGCAACGGCCAAGGCAAGCCACGAGTTCCGTGTGAAGTCCGGCTTCGCGAACGCGCAAGCCCTGGCAGCCCACGACAGCATTGTTGTTCCCAACACCGAATCCTACGCCGCCCTCGTCGAAAACCCCTTCCTCAAACCCACCGAGCATCCGCTCTCGACGTTCTCGGTCGACGTCGATACGGCCTCGTACACCAACGTGCGGCGGTACTTGAACTCGCACGTCATGCCGCCGCCCGATGCCGTACGAATCGAAGAGCTGATCAACTACTTCCAATACGATTATCCCCAGCCCGAAGGCGAGACGCCGTTCTCCATCACCACCGACGTGGCCGATTGCCCGTGGAACGCCGAGCATCGGCTGCTGCGGGTGGGACTCAAGGGGCGCGAGGTGCCCGCCGATCAGCGGCCGGCCGGCAACCTGGTGTTTCTGCTCGACGTGTCGGGCTCGATGGACGCCCCCAACAAGCTGCCGCTGGTCAAAGAGGCCATGTATCTCTTGATCGACAAGCTGACCGAGAACGATCGCGTGGCGATCGTCGTCTACGCCGGCAATTCGGGCCTGGTGCTGCCGCCCACCAACGGCACGAACAAGGCCGCCATCCGCCAGGCCATTGGGCAGCTTACGGCCGGCGGCTCGACCAATGGCGGGCAAGGGCTGCAAATGGCCTACGACACCGCCCAGTCGCAGTTCGTCAAGGGCGGCACCAATCGCGTCATCCTGGCCACCGACGGCGACTTTAACGTGGGCGTCGTCGATCCCAACGACCTGGTGCGGCTGATCGAAGAGCGGGCTAAGAGCGGTGTGTTTCTCAGCGCGCTGGGCTTCGGTATCGGCAACCTCAAAGACGGCACGCTGGAAAAACTGGCCGACAAGGGAAACGGCAACTACGCCTACATCGACACGCTGGCCGAGGCCCGCCGCGTGCTGGTCGAGCAGTTGTCGGGCACGCTGGTGACCATCGCCAAAGACGTGAAGCTGCAGATCGAGTTCAATCCGGCCCAGGCCGCCGAGTATCGGCTGATCGGATACGAAGACCGCGTCATGCCGCACCAGGATTTTCACGACGACCGCAAAGACGCCGGCGAGATCGGCGCCGGGCACACGGTGACGGCGCTGTATGAGATCGTGCCGGCCCAGCGTGCCGTGGGTCCGGGCGGCGAGCCGCTCAAGTATCAGCGGTCCGGGCCTCCGACGCCCGCGGCTGACGGCGGCGAGCTGGCCACGCTCAAGCTGCGCTATAAAGATCCGGAGGGCCAGCAGAGCCGGCTGCTGGAGCACGTCATCACCGATCGCCGACCGCGGCAGGTCGCGGCCAGCAGCGATCTGAACTTCGCCGCGGCCGTGGCGGCCTTCGGCATGCTGCTGCGCGAGTCGCCCTATCGCGGCGACGCGACGTATGCCAAAGTGCTGGCGCTGGCCGAGCAGGGCCTTTCGGGAGACCCCAACGGCTATCGCTCGGAGTTCATCGAGCTGTTGCGGCAGGCACGCGAGATTTCGGGCAAAGAGTGACGTGGTGGATTCCGGGACCCGCTTCGGCCATACTATTTGGCAAGCAGGAGCGGTGCCGAAGCCATGACGAAAGAAGGTTGGGTCAATTTGCAGGAGATTGCTCGCTTCACCGTGTTTGGCGCGGTGGTGGGCGCGGAATTGGGCGCGGTGATGCCGACGACTTCCTGGGCGCCGGCCGCGCTCGAAGTCGGCTGTCCCTTGTTCGCCGCGATGGCCATGACGGCGGGCGGATTCTACGCGCGGGTGTTCAACAAAGAGAACCACGTGCGCGGCGGCATGATCCTCTGGCCGGCGATCAATTTGATCTGGGGTTCGGCGGTCGGCGCGCTGGTCGTGTCGCTGGTGCTGTCGTGGCCCGGAAGCGTGGCCGGATTTGCGGTGGGCTGGCTGCTTGGGCCGTTGATCTATCGCGAGCGCCGGCTGCTGGTGGCGTCCTTGGCCGCCGTGGCCGGCAGCTTGTTTTACACGCTGGGCACCGCCACCGACGCCTCGCTGGCCACCACGGGGCGGGCCGCGCTGGCGGGCGCCATCGCCGGACCGATGTCGGTCATGCTGTACGGCCTATTGGGCAGCATCTTCGTGCATCGCCGCCGGGACGAAGACCCATCCGTTGAAGAGGAAGGGAGTGAGGGGGAGCCGTA
>Ga0307374_10000652_pt1 | contig 65714 bp, 57 predicted proteins | sample OX3MG_FD_202532 | JGI IMG/M metagenome (GOLD analysis project Ga0307374, IMG submission 202532) | Soil microbial communities from Risofladan, Vaasa, Finland - OX-3 | ecosystem: Environmental > Terrestrial > Soil > Coastal area > Acid sulfate soil | place: Finland: Risofladan, Vaasa | collected... | reverse complement strand
GCGTCGACCACGCTCGCGCGCACGCATCCGCTGGTCGTGCATCCGGTGACAATCAGCGTGTCGACCCCGCGCGTGACCAGGGTTGCGGAGAGCGGCGTTCCGAGAAAGGCGGAGGCGTACTTCTTGACCAGCAACAAATCCTCGGGCGCGCGGCGAATGCGCGGATCGAGCTCAACCAGGTCCGAGCCCAGCTTGAGTTCGAGCAGCGTGGGCGCCTTCTCGGGCCACAGGCCGCCGTCGCCGGGCACCTTGGGATCGTAGCCGACGACCGTGAAGACGATCGGCACGCCCTTTTTTCGCGCGGCCGGGATGAGCTTGTTTATCGCCGCGACCTGCGGGTCGAGGTTGCCCGCGAGCGGCGATTTCTCAGGCGCGGTGAAACCGATCTGCATGTCGACGACCAGCAGTGCGGGCCGCTTGCCGTAGCCGATTCGGTGTCCCAGGCCGCTGCGATTATAAATCGACCGTTTGTCATCGCTCATTTTGTCATGGCCCATGGCGTGGCCTCCCAGCAATTAGTTGGAGCCGTGCGGCCGCAAGGCGCGACCTTCATCGCCCGTGCGGCTTCATCACCTGCGTAACCGCTTGCCCGAAACCTTTGCGTCCCACAATCTCGCCGTTCTCCATTACCAACTGGCCGCGCAGAAAGGTCATCACCGGAATGCCTCTGACCTTGCGGCCTTCCCATAGTGAGTAGTCAGTGCGCCCGCGGTAGCGATGCCGGCCCAGGGTGGCCTCGGCCTCCGGATCGACCACCACCAGGTCGGCGTCGGAGCCCATCGCGATGACGCCCTTTTTCGGGTAGATGCCGTACATCCGGGCCGCGTTCTCCGACAGCGCGCGGGCGATCGTGACGAGATCGATCCCGCGCCGGTTCACGGCCTCGTCGAAGATCAGCGCGAGCGTATCGGCCACCTGGTTGTTCACGCCGACGCGGCAGTCCCAGAAATCGCCGCGCTCCTTGAAGCTCGCGGTGTAAGTGAGACTGTCGGTTCCGATTGTTGAAAGGGTGCCGTCCTTGATCCCGCGCCACAAACGATCGCGATCCTTCTGGAAACGAAGCGGCGGCTGGATTTTTCCCTTGCCGCCGGCGTTGATGGCGTCCATCTCGGGCGCGGTGGTCGAAAGAAAATAGGCGATCGTCTCGCCCACGATTGGCAGGCCCTGGGCCTTGAGCGAAGCGATGGTATCGACGCTCTGCGCGGCGCTGATATGCACCGGGTAGAGCGGGCATCCGAGCTGGTTGGCGATAAGTCCATAGGTGTAAATCTGTACGCTCTCCGCCCACTCGGGACTGCTTTCGGCCCACGCCGTCAGGTGATCGCGCCGTCCCATGCGTCTGAGCTCGTCGATCAGAATTCCGCGCACGAACGGATCCTCGGCGTGAATCATCGGGAACGCCGGCCGCCCGGCGGTGTTGATCGCGCGGCAGGCCTCGTAGAAGAAGGCCGGGCTGATTCCCTCCTTGCTCATGCCGAAGCCTTCGGCCTGCTCGCCGGCATAGCCGGTGAAAAACTTGTAGGAGACGCCGCCCTGGCTTGCGACCGCGGGAATCTGCTTGACCTGGTCGAGCGTGTTGACCACGCAAGTGATCTTGTAGTCACACCAGCTGCGCGCCTCGCCGCATTTGACCGCGCGCGAGAAAAGCTCGGGCAACGGCTCGCGGCCGATCAGCGTGGTGGTGGCAATCGTGGTGACGCCACCGATCAGGCATTCGCGGGTGTCGATCTCGAAATCCGTGGCCATCGCGTCGTCGCTGAACGTATCGCCGCTCAGGCCCAGGTGCACGTGCGGGTCGAACAACCCCGGCATCACGATCTTGCCCTGGAGGTCGATTTCGCGCCGCGCGCTACCCAGCGTTTCCTCGGTGCCGACGCCGACGATCCGCTCGCCGGCAATCGCCAGGCCGCCACGAATCGCGCCGCTCGGAGTGACTACCAGGCCATTCTTGAGAAGCAGGTCACTAATCATGTCAAAGCTCCGTTGTACAAAGCTCCATTAGTGATGAATTTTCCGCCAGCATCCCACGCCAGCCGTCAGCGTCGCAACCTCAGGTTCGCGCGGCTAGTCTCGGCGCAATCACCGCCGCTTGCGAGCGTACAAATGGCGCGGAGACCGCGTTGAATTTCCCCATCCAGGACAGCCGGCCTTGTCGGTAGTGGCATGCGCGACGGCGGCGCGAAATGCCGGCGCCAACAGCCTCGCAGGGGTTGCCAGGGGGATTTAGGTGGCGCTACCGGATTGCAATTGAACGTAATTCTCCAAGCCCATGCGGCCAATCAGATCCAATTGCATTTCAACAAAATCGACGTGCTTTTCTTCGTCCTTGAGGATGCCTTCGAACAGGTCGCGGCTGACGTAGTCCCGGACCGTTTCAGCATAGGCGATGGCGTCGCGCAGGTCGCCCAACGCCTGCTTCTCGAGCGCCAAGTCGCAGTCCAGGACCTCTTTGACGTTCTCACCGATGAGCAACTTACCCAGGTCTTGTAGGTTGGGTAGTCCCTCCAGGAACAGCACTCGTTCGATAAGCGAGTCCGCGTGCTGCATTTCGGCCAACGATTCGCGATACTCGAACTCGCCCAGCTTAGTCGTACCCCAGTGCTTCAGCTGGCGGGAATGGAGAAAATACTGATTGATGGCCGTTAGTTCATTGCGCAAGACCAAGTTTAAGTGGTGGACGATCTTGGGATCTCCCTGCATCTAACTGCACCCCGCGTCACTAATCTAACACAATGCGGCGGCAGCGGGGGGAGACCGGCGAATAGCGCCTCGGTCACTGTGGCTGGGTGACTGCGCAAGCCGTTTGCGGGAAATCAGCCCGCGCCGGCTGAGAGCCGTCCAGAATGGTTCGCACCAAGGGGACGCACTTGCCGCATGCGGGACGCACTCCTAGCGCACGATAGAGGGCCGCGATGGATTCTGCCACGATTGCGTGCTGGCGGACTTGACGGTCGGTTAACGCATGGCAAACACAGACATACATAACGGGCAACCTCGGATTTTGATAATCAGTATCATTTTCAAACGCGCTTGCCAAGCCCTCTCGTTCCCCGCGCCTTTCGAGTCGAACGCAGGGACGCGGCGAAGCACGTCAGCTTCGGGCATCGCTTTTGGAGGTCCAGATGGGGTACAGACTCGGCGTTGATGTGGGTGGGACTTTCACCGACCTGCTGCTGATCAACGAAGAGACGGGGACGACCTTCCGCGCCAAGGTGCCAACGACTCCGGCCAACCAGGCGGCGGCCGTGCTGGACGGAATCGAGCGCGTGTGCGCGAGCGCGGGCATCAAGCCATCCGCGCTCACCGAATTGATGCACGGCACGACGGTGACCACCAACGCCGTGCTGGAGGGAAAGGGCGCGCGCGTCGGGCTGGTCACGACCGAGGGCTATCGACAGATTCTTCAGGTGGCGCGCTCCTACGTGCCGGGCGGTCTCGCGGGATGGATCATCTGGCCCAAGCCCGAGCCGCTCGCGGCGCTCGATGACACGGTGGAAGTGCGCGAGCGAATCGGTGCGCGTGGCGAGATCGTGCGCGAACTGGACGGAGCGAGCGCGCGCGCAGCGCTTAAGCACCTTAAGCACCGCGCGGTCGAGGCGATTACCGTGTCGCTGATCAATGCCTACGCGAACCCCGTGCACGAGCGGCGCATCCGCGAGATCGCCAAAGAGGAGGTGCCCGGGCTTCCAGTGTCGCTCTCCAGCGAGATTTTGCCCGAGATGCGCGAGTACGAGCGCACCATCACCACGGTCGCCAACTCTTACGTGCGGCCGACGGTGGCGCGTTACCTTTCGAGTCTGAGAAGCGAACTCAAATCGCGCGGAGTCGGCGCGCTCCTCAAACTGCTGCGCTCCGACGGCGGATTGATGTCGTTCGAGGCGGCCGAGGAAGCGCCCGTGAACATGCTGCTCAGCGGACCGGCGGGCGGCGTCGCGGGAGCGCTGTGGGTCGCCAGACAGGCCGGCTTCGACAACGTGCTCACGCTCGATATGGGCGGCACCTCGACCGACGTGTGTCTCATCGAACACGGAGAGCCGCGCGTGCGGCGCGAGACCCTGGTCGGCAATGTCGCGGTGCGCGTCTCCTCTCTCGACGTTCGGTCGGTAGGCGCCGGCGGCGGGTCGATCGCCAAGGTCCCCGCGCTCACGCGCGCACTTCGGGTCGGACCCGAAAGTGCGGGAGCCGCGCCCGGTCCGGCGGCCTACGGCCACGGCGGCGCGCAGCCCACGGTTACCGACGCCAACGTGGTGCTCGGCTATCTGCCGGTCGATTTGCTGGGCGGCGAGATGAAGCTCGATCGCAACGCGGCGCAAAGCGCAGTGGAAAAGATCGCCACCGCACTCGGGATCGGACCAATGGAAGCGGCGGCGGGAATAATCGACGTCGTCAACGAGCACATGTTCGGTGCGCTGCGCCTGGTCTCGGTCGAGCAGGGTTACGATCCGCGCGGCTTCGCGCTGGTCGCTTTCGGCGGCGCCGGCCCGCTCCACGCCAACGCGCTGGGGGCTTTGCTTGGATGCTGGCCGGTGATCATTCCGCCCAGCCCGGGCGTGCTTTGCGCTTACGGGGATGCGACTACGCGGCTGCGCAACGAAGCCGCGTGCACCTACATCCGGCGCTTCTCCGCCACCTCGGGCGGCGACGTCGCGGAAACCCTCGGCGCTCTGGGCGAAAGCGCCGGCGCGGTGCTCGAAGCGGAAGGCCTGCCACGCTCCGCGCGCTCGACCGTGTACCAGGCCGACGTGCGCTATCACGGGCAGGGCTTCGAGGTGCCGGTCGCGGTGGACCTGGCCGGGCTTGGGCAGGGCGACGGGATCGACGCGTTGCGCAAGACGTTCGATGAAATTCATCGCCGCCTGTTCACTTTCAACCTGGACGTGGAACACGAGTTCGTGAACCTGCGCGCGATCGTGCAGGAGAATAGCCGCGAGCTCAAACCCGCCCGCGTGCCCGAAGGCGGGCCCGACCCAGGCACCGCGCTCAAGGGCGAAACCCCGATTTGGACGCGCGGGCGCTCGCTCGGCGCAAAACTCTACGATCGCGCGAGACTGCTCGCGCACAACCTGCTCGAGGGCCCCGCGATAGTCACCGAGATGGACAGCACCACGCTCATCCTGCCCGGCCATTTCGGCGAGGTGGACGCTTTCGGAAACATCCTGATCCGCCCGAGGCAATAGCATTTCCCGGCGCTTAAGCCCGTCGCGCTCGTCAACGTTCGACATTAAAGATGAACCGGAGAAGCCGCAGATGGCAAAGACCCAAATTATCGAGCGCAACCACGAGCCGTTTCGCCCGCTTGAAGTCGACACGGTAACCCTGGACATCATCGAAAGCGCGCTGCGCAACGCGCGCTACGAGATGGATGCCGTGCTGTTCCGGACCGCGATGTCTCCCGGGATTCGCGAGCAGCACGACGAGTTTCCGATGATCGCCGAGCGCAAGGGCCGCATGGTGGTCGGTCAATTCGGATCGTTCATCGGTGGATTTCTCGACGCCTACGAGGGCACAGTCGAGGAGGGCGACATCTTTCTCACTTCGGATCCGTACAAATGCGACGGTGCGATTAGCCATTCGGCCGACTGGCTGGTGCTGCTGCCCATTTACTATAGCGACGGACGGCTGGTCGGATGGGCCGCGATGCTCGGGCATATGTCCGACGTCGGCGGCAAGGTACCGGGAAGCCTGCCCACCGACGCGACCAGCATTTTCGAGGAGGGGATGCTCGCGCCGCCGATAAAAATCCACCGCGGGGGTGCGCTCCAGGAGGATCTGCTCGCGCTGGTGCTCAATCAGGTGCGGATGCCGCACTGGAATCGCAGCGATTTGAACGCGATCGTCGCCGCCTGCCGCACCGCCGAGCGCCGCGTGATCGAGATGTGCGACCGCTTCGGGGTCGATCTGTTCGTCTCCGCGATGGAAGCCTCGCTCGAACGAAACCGGCGCGCGATGGCCGAGTTGATCAAGCGCTCGATCCCGGAGGAGGAGATGGTCTTCGAGGACTACGTCTGCGACGACGGACGCGGCCACGGTCCCTACAAATTGCGCTGCTCGATGAACCGCGTGGGTGAACGGGTGAAGCTCGACTGGAGCGGGACGGATCCGCAATCCGAGGGCTCGATAAACTTCTATCTCAACGAGAACATGCTGCGGATGTTCTTCGGCATCTACATGATAATGATCTTCGACCCACAGATTCTCTACAACGACGGCTTCTATGACCTGGTCGACGTGCATATTCCGGCGGGCTCGCTGTTGAAGCCGCGTTTTCCGGCGGCGCTCTCGTGCCGCACCCACGCACTCGGCCGCATCTTCGACGTGCTCGGCGGCCTGCTGGGCCAGCGTCAGCCGGAGTTTCTGTGCGCCGCGGGTTTTTCCTCATCGCCGCACCTGATGTATTCGGGTTTCGACTCGCGCGGCGAATGGTACCAGCTCTACCAAATCGGCTTCGGCGGAATACCGGGGCGCCCGGTGGGCGATGGTCCCGACGGACACTCGATGTGGCCGTCGTTCACTAACGTGCCCAACGAGTTCCTCGAAGCGTACTTTCCGCTGCGCATCGAACGCTACGAGACGGTGGCCGACAGCGGCGGTCCCGGCCTTCATCGCGGCGGCAACGGAATTGAGATCGTCTACCGTTTTCTCGAACCCGGCGAGATCTCGATCCACGACGATCGCTGGCTCACCTATCCGTGGGGCGTGAACGGCGGCCTGCCCGGCGCGCGAAGCCGCAAATTCATCGTCCGCACCGATGGCATTACGGAAGTGCTTAGTTCGAAGTGCGACCACGTGAAAGTGAATGAGGGCGACCTGCTGCACTACATCACGTGGGGCGGAGGGGGTTGGGGCGACCCGCTCAAGCGGAACGCCACGCTGGTGGCCGCCGAGGCCGGCCGCGGTCTGATGACCATCGCCGGCGCGCGGCGCTATGGGGTGGTGCTCGGAGCGGACTCAACCGTAGACGAGGTGGCCACGCGCAAGCTGCGCGAAACGATGGCGGCTGAGCGTGGCGCCGTGCGGGTTTTTGATTTCGGTCCGCCGGTCGAGGAACTCAAGCGCAACTGTCAGCAGGAAACCGGACTCGCGGCCCCCGCCTGGCCGCGTTTTGCACGCGCAGTTTCGCCGCCGCGCTGAGCCGGCGCCCTCAAGCGCTACGCTGACGCAACTCCTCCACGCGCTTGCCCTTCCTCGCCGAAAGCCTGAAATACGGAGACATACTCTGATACTCTTAGCGGCGAGGAGGCTTGCTTCCCTCGTAGTGGAGGCTCATACCCTCGATACCGGCAGCCACATTCAAACCGTTTTGACCCTCGATCGACACCGGCTGCAATGCGATGGATTTATGAAAGCCGCCGAGCAGGACATTCGCCCCGCCGCCAACTCCGAGTGCCAGGCTCGCTTGCGCACCGCCATAGTTGCCCGCCAAGGCTCCACGCCCCAGATCCGTAGTCGGAGCGGCGACAGCCCACAGAATCACTGCGGACTGCAGATAACCGATGTCGGCGCCGAACTTGGAAATAGTCCCGGTATAGTATTCGGTCCGATGCTTATTCGAAGTATACGTGCAGTGGATGCTGTGCGAGGAACCTATGATGAAACCCCATCCGGCGGCCTCATGACAGGTGAGATAACCTGTCTTAACGGTCATCTTTTCAGCCGCTTGCACAGGCATTACTGACAGAGCAAAAAGCAAGAACCCGGCCATCGCGACCATCGCCCTATTCTTGTTCTTCACCGGTAACTCCGTTGCAATGATAGCAACACTATTTCAACCGATCTCTTTGTGCCTATGCGTACCTAAGGATTGGTCGTAGTCGTCGTGGTCGTCGCAGACGTCGGTTCTCCGTTGTTCCAGGTAGTGGTGGTCTGGTGCTGTACCTGACCGTCCACAGACGTCGTCGTCCTCTTCTGTTCTACGGCGCCATTACCCCAGCTTGTTGAGGTGCTGGTTTGGCTCGTCTCCGATGGCGGACCCACTACGACCGCAGGTGGAACTTGTACGACGGGAGGCGGCGCTTGCACAACAGGCGCCGGCGCAGGCACAGTGTCTACCTCTTTCGTGCTGTAAAAGCATCCGGAAAGCATCCCTCCAACCCCGAACACTATCACAACTATCGATAGTTTGAAACGCGTATACGAAAGCATGGCCTATACCTCTTGCTAGCGCGATAGTTTACGCCATCGCCGTGCCGTCCAACGATTCGATCATTCGCCTACGGCGAGGCGCTTGGTCAACTCTTGAGTTTCGTCAGCCTGATGCTCGTCAATCCCCGTGCCTACTCGCCCGGGCGCGGCGGAATGGCTGCAAAATTCCCGGGGTCATCCGCCATAGCCGACCTGATGTCAGGATGTTCCTGGAAGAATGCATCGAGATCCGGGTGACCTTTCAGATAACGCGCATCATTTATCAGCGATGGATTATACGCTAATGCGCGTTCAACTCCGGAATGCGCATCGGCGAATTCCTGCCACGTCCGGAGGCGAGCCGTATCAATGTCACGGCTGTCGGCCGGCGCAAATACAATCGTGGTATTGCCGCTCTGGACTGCGCCGAACGGCCTGACGCTTTCCGATTGAATGACGATCGGCTGCCTGTCCTGTGCCGCCACAGGTATGGTGAAAGCCAAGCTAAAGCCGGTTGCGACTAAGGCCGCTGTCCAACGCATATACTTTCTCCTTGCCAAGTGGCCGAAAACTGCCGTATTGCCGTTCTTTTGCCTTTCCTTCAGAAGCTAAATGCCCGAAACCAAAAGCTAAATCCCCGGAACTAGGGTGCCCTCTACTTCGGTAATGACGAGCAAGCAATATGCCAATGGCTGCATCGTCGCCTTTGGGAAATGACAAATCGGCGCGCTGGCATCTCTTTCGCTAGAAATCTTGCGTCATTACGCAGAAAGCCCGGTGGCAAAATGCTCGAAATTCAATCACTGAAGCGGCGAATCGCTCGCCCGACAGACGTTCTTGCCGTTGTAAAATTTACTGAAGGCGAACCGACTCTGCCGAACGGTTCCGGATGTTCCGAGGCTTACGAAAATCGATCAACAGCACGGTCAGAAACCGTTAGCCTGGCCGCCAAATCAACCCGCTGAGTAGATCGCTAAAAAGCTAAGCGAAGCGCTTCTCAGCGATAATCGCGGCAAGCAAAAATCGTCCAGGTGAACGTCTGTTGCAAATAGCCTGTGTGTGCCTTTCAATTCACTATGTTGGTTATCCATATAACCAACCCGAATTGGTTTGGACCGGCGGTTCATGTATTCTGAATGAGTCGGGGTCGATATAAGAATCGAGACCCGCTTTGATCCAGCCCGACAGTGGCCCTTTTTGCTCGCCTTCGACCACGTTCCGCTAGATTAATCGGCAATGTGCGATCACGAAGGCTCGAGCAGAAGCCGGTATGTATATTCCCATCTCCATTGGAAGCGTCGTGGCGATCGTTCTCGTTCTCTGGCTGATCGGGGTAGTGTAAGAATCCGCCGAGGTTCCAGTGTGCGGCGGTGGAATGGAGCTGAGGGTGGGTGCCGCAATCAGACGGCACCTGAAATAAATCAGAGGTAGGGACCTATGCTTCTTTTAGTTATTATTGTTATTTTGTTGTTCGGCGGCGGCGGGTTTTACGGCTATCGCAGCGGCTACTATGGGCACAGAGGAATGGGCGTTGTGAGTCTTCTGCTCATCGTACTCGTAGTCTGGTTGGTGCTCGGCGGCGGATTCGGTCACGCAATGTATATGCGGTAAGCCGAACCTACCGGCGAGATCGGCGCGGTGTCGAGTGTGACGAGTGTGCGATTACGAACAGTACTAATTGCCAGAAACAGCCAAGAGCTTCCCGAGATTCTAAGCGGCGCGGACTGATGACGGCCTAGCGCGGATATCTGGTAATTCGACCTGGCTTTTGAAGGCGCCATCGAGCGGGGATCTCGATGGCGCCTTTTTGCCACACCGGGGTGCCCACCTTCTAGTGCCAGGTCAGCTGATTCTTTACCGCCACAACACCGGGCGCGCTGGCCGCTATATGTCCGGCACGTTTTGCGTCTTCAGCCGACTTCATTACTCCGCTCAACAGGATTGTGCCGTGATCGCAATCGACAATGATCGGTGAATGATCGGCAACTCGGTCGTCAGCCAGCGCGCTATTGACCTCGGTTATCAGAAGAGCGTCGTGAGCCCGATCGGCGGCGGATTGGTAATGGTGATGGGCCTCGAGGCTCACGCTTTCGTTGTCTGTGGTGACCGAAGTCGATGCCGTCGGTGTGATCTCTTCGGCCTGAAGCCGGCCGGCGAGCACTTGGGCTCCCACCAACATGCCGGCAACAACCACTAGCAAAACAATTCTTCCATATCGTGCAGGCGAACTCAGGTTACACATGGCATACATCTTTTGGCATACATCGTTTGCAGCGGCAAGCGCGGCTATCCTTAGTTGCTGGGAGTCACGGTCGTGGACTCGCTATGATGGCTGCTCGTGGTATTTTCAGTTCCCGCACCAGGATCGGAAGTCGTCGAATAGCTGGTCCGGTCGCTAGCAGTACTGGAAGTAGTGGTTGGGGGCGGAGGCGGAGCCTCTGGCGGAGCTTGCACCACAACCTGGGCGGGCGGCGGTGGGACATAGGTGGTGGTCGTTTCTTTGGTGGTTTTGGTGGTGCCGCAAGCCCCAACCAGAATAAGCAATCCGAGACTCATCGCACTGATGGCGAAACGTCGAACGTATTTCATGCCTTTTACATCTCCCTGCTAGTTAGCTTCCCGGTTGGTTGACCGGATAAGAGTTATACCCTTTAGTTGGCGATCTACTGTAGAGCCGCTGCTATGCGATGCTGTTATTTAATAGGCACTGCTTCTTACGGTCGTGGTTTTGGTGGTGCTCACCGGCACATTTTGGCTGGTAGTGGTCGTGGTCTGCGATTGCTCCGATGCTTGTGGCGCGACGGAATCGGCAGGAACCCAGATTGCGCATCCAGCAGCACTCAGGCTGCCGAGCAAGAAAAGGAGAGCGATGTACACCGAAGCATTTGTTCCTTTGTTCTTCATAGCATCAATTTAACATGGCGGGCTTCGAACTATGTACTGAGGGACGCGCCATTATGGTTATCTACGGGACTGAAACAACTTAAAGAGCCGGCCGCAATGTATGACTGATGCGCGCAAGAAGAGAACCCGGCAAATGTGCGGCGTTGGCGCGCGTGCGCGCGCACGCCCGAGCCGGGACTTCGCGGCGTCGGTGGCGAGGGGGCATCGGCCGGATGCCTTTTATGTTCCGTGGAGAACCACGGCTCATTGGCTTGTCGCGGAGGCTCCGCGATAGGATTACGGACGCCGTGAGGAAGGTCGGAGGGCATGGATCCAAAGAATGGGTCGTTTCGGGCCGCGGACAGCAAACGGTCGGAACCGTGAACGGTAAAAACATAGGGAAGCGCAGCAGATGACCAACAAAAATAAAGTCACCAAACGGGACCAAGTTCTGGCAACAATGCACGCATACCTTACGGACACGAGGATCAGGTTGGTGCGAGAAATCGCGGCTCAGCTTAGGAGCGAGCGAGACATCAGCAGAGACGATTGCATGGATAGCTGCGATCTCGCCTCCGAAGAAAACGAACGCGAGATGAGCACGATGCTGTACGAGCGTGAGCGGCTCAAGGTAGCACAAATCGACGAAGCGCTGAGGCGAATCGCGTCGCTGAAATACGGCTTGTGCGAGATGTGCGGACTCGAGGTTAGCGCGGCGCGCCTCACTGCGATGCCGTTCACCCGACTTTGTTGCGATTGCCAGCAAGAGCGCGAGCGCGAGGCGAAGACTCGGCGCCGCTATGAGGAACAGGATGACCAAAGCTACAAGCTCGGCTCGATCCACGCAGAGGAAGAGAACAACCATGACTCGCGGAGAGGTCCAGGGAATGAACCGGCGCTGGTTCTGCTTCAGGGCGACGCCGGTCACCGGGAATAACCGTTCAGGGTTTCAGCAATCGTAACGCCTGAGCATCCGTGACCAGCTAGACCGGCTTATCGTTTCAACCTACGGAGGCTTTCATGTCACCTTTAGTGCTGATTCTGATCCTGCTTTTGCTCTTTGGCGGCGGCGGTGGCTACTATGCCTACGGTCCCTATGGCGGAATCGGGATCGGTGGAGTCGTTCTCATTATCCTGGTCGTGTTGCTTCTCACTGGACGATTATAGGAATACGCGAACGCGATTGCCTGATTACGCCGGCCCAATCGATCCGGATCGGAGCTTTCGCTCGGAAGGCACGGCCAGTGGTGGAGAGGACTCGCGCAACGAGCACCGCGTCCTCCTCTTGGCACCTTCGTAGCTGCGAATGATGCTGTCGCCGCTGGAGCTCGGCTTTTGGTGAAATGAATCCCGTAGCCGCGGCAGTCTACCCTAGTATTTGTCGAAGGCTATCATCCGGCCGCGGCCCGGGTTTCCGGCGCGCGTCGGGCGCCCGGATCGCGGACTACTCAGGTCCGAACCGGCAAGCGCCAGCGCGGTTGCCCGTACCACGCACCAGGCCAAAGCGAATGCAACCAGCGAAGTCACGAGAAGGGGAAGCAAGCCGTTCAGGTCGAATACCTCACGATACCTGCCAGATACCGCTCGCAGATGCGGTACTTGCTCGGTCAGGTAGGCCGAAACCGGCATCAAGGAATGAGTTTCAAAAACGGCGTATATTGAGTACGCCTCGCCCGCAAGGTATCCCGCGAGAAGGCTCAGGTCCTTCACATGTCTTGAAGGATTCCATATTCCTTCGGCGAGGCGCTTCCAGTCGGACTCGGCGGCCGGCATCTCATTGCGGATATGTAACGGTGCAAGTGAGCCAGGCTCGTTGTAGGTGTTAGCTCTATTAACGGTACTGGTTCAGTTTGCCAGTGAAACCAATTCTTCCATCGACCAAAGGTGATTATCGATACCAGCTTCCATCGCGGGCGAGCAACGCAGTGTTTGATGAATCCTGACGAAGTTGTACCAGACAAAGTGAAGCGCGGTCGCGTAACGATGGTTCTCTAGCTTCTTACTGTGCGCATTCGTTAAGCGAGTATAGCGGCGCATCTGCATCCGCATCGTCAGATTCTGCCGCTCTACGAAACTCGTCGAGACATGCGCGGGATCGGGATTCCCGCTGATGGGATCGCGGCGAGTGCCGATGCACTGAGCCGGGCTATATCGTGTCTCGGACTTGCTGGCAGGCTCTCCGCCATAGAGCTTAACCAGCATGGCGTAATCGACTTCCGTAGCCCATGCCTCATCCACCGCATCGAGGTAGGCGCGATGCCCATCCGTTGTTAGCTGAATCCGAGTTTTGATCCGCCCTGCGAGCCGATTCATAAACACACGAGCCGCACCCGCATCGCGTCGTCCGAGATGCCAAGCCACGATCAGCTTTGTATCTGCGTCGATTCCTACCCAAGTCCATACGTCACCAAAGCCGAATTGACCACGATGCTTTTCCGGCACATTCTTCTGTTTGCTGTAACAGAACTGCCAAATTTCATCGCATTGGACGCGACGGCAGACGAGATCGCGGACATGCTCGCGTTGGTATCGTTCGCACGCGATCCCGAGCTCGCGGAGCAGCTTGAGCGCAGTATTCTTCGCAACACCCGTCACCCGAGTGGTGGCATTGACACCCATCCCTTCGACCAGACAGGAAACAACCCGTGCTCGCCGTTCGATGGTTAGCTGATTCATACTGAACAATATACAAGAACGCTCTCGTATTGTCAAACCAAAAAAAAGACCGGCCGTTTCATTGGCCGGTCTCTGCTCACAAGATAATGAGCCAACTTTTTAGGCTTTTTCTTTCTTAGGTTGATCTCGTTGGGCACGACGCCTGTCTATGACGATCTTCCTATGCGCAGCATCCCAAGTGCGCACCAATCCGTCCTTTGACTGTTGAATTGCAGTTTCTACCGCGTCGCGCACACTGTCCGTTTTTGTCCGTGCAAAGAGGAGATGATGTTTACTCATGTCGTTGTCCTTTCCTTCAGGATTCCAATCGCAACCAGATCGTCCAATTGCGACACGATGGAATCAAGAATCCCGTCTGTTTCTGCATCGGCGGTCTCTACTAGAGGCGCTATCTCTCCAACGCCCAATTCCCGAAGACTCGACCGTATCCGTTCATCTTCTTCCGCGTCAATCAAAAAGCCATGTTCTGGATAATTTTGGGTGAGATGACGCGCAAGTGAGCCTGCTACTGCTTCAGGATAACGCCGTTGCAATAATCGTACCGCGTATTCTTCCGACACCTTTAGAATACGCGACATTTGCGTGAAGTGTACCGCATCGATATTTTCGAGTAGCGGTTTCGTAATGTCTGTGGCAAAATCGAACGCGATAGGAAGCAGGACAGGGCTCTTTAATCCCGTCCTGCCTTTTAACAGAAACATCGTGCGATCAGCAACCTCCAATGCAAACGCGCTCAGACGTTCCAAAGCTTGAACTTCGTCCAAAGCTGACAACTCATCCTCGCGTTCCATATCTTTTACCTGGGCATCCAATGGCCCCAGTTCACCTTGGGACCCGAGCACTATCCGCGAAGCTCCGAGGGACAAAAGCGTCGCTGCACTTTTAGCCCATCGGGGTACGATCACGATGAACGAACCACAATGTTGATTGATGCGAAGCGCTAGCCGGTACGCGTGCGATGCCAGACCGCCGGGTGAATGCATGAGAAGTGCAATTGGCTTATTCTTTGGCAACTTGCGAATTTGAGCCATAATCGCATCCGCCAAGAACCAATCGATTTCTTCGAACCTTCGGTCATCATGTTGAATAAATCCAAAGACCGGCATTTCGAAGATACGCTCTAAGGCTTTTACCGCAGCCACGTATTCTGTTGGCAAAGGTGTGGGTTCACAATAGACGCTGGTTTCATAGTCGGTCGTCGGCGACTGTTCTGCATTTAATCCATTGCCTTTGCCGTCCGTCACGGGTTTTTCTTCCATCGTGTCAATGCCGCCTTGCGCGCTATCTCGCTGCGTTTTTTGGTAGAGACGCCCTCCCATCGTGCCTTGCCACCCTTCGGACCACCCAGCTTACCGAGAGCCACCGCAGCCGGGTTTTTGCCGTCATCCGGTTTTTGCTCCGGCTCTACGTCTTCACCAATGGCGATTTGAAGGGTCTTGTGGGCTAATTGGTTAACGTCTCGGGGCATGCGAGAGCGCTTCTGCATGCTTCAATTATGAACACGGTGACGAGTGAACGCAAGCAGGAATTGGGCTCCCCTTCTAACCAAACTGAACCAGTACCCTATTAACCATATGCTGTATCAGTGCCGTATTCCTGTGGTAGAGGAGTGACGCGCGCCCGCTGAGTGAGCGGATACTACTTCGACCGGCTGTCGTTCGCGCCGCGGCGGATGCGCGGCATTGGCCGCGTTCAAAAGTGCCAGGTTGGTGCGCGCAGGCAAGTACCCAGGCGAGGTTTGCAGCAGATCGCGCCATTCGGCAGATGCGCCCACCTGGTCTCCCTGCTCGGCGTCGATCACGCCCAGCATATTGCGGGCGTCCGGTTGCTGCGGATCCAGCCACAGCGACACCAGCATCTCGCGCCTGGCCGGATCCAACATGCCGCGGCGCTCATAAGCCAAGGCAAGATTGAAGTGCGACTCGGGATGTCCGGGACCGAGCAGCGTTGCGAGTTGCAGAGAGTGTGTGGCGTCCTCCAGATCGTCAGTGCCAAGATAAGCGAGGCCAAGATTCAGAAATAAATCCCAGCGTACCAGTCCGAGCGCGATTGCTCGCCGATACGCGCGGATTTCGCTCGCCTGATCGCGCAGCATTCCGTAGGAGAACCCCAAGTGGTAGTAGGTCAGTGGATTTGACGGTTGCGTCTTCAGCACTTCGCGATGAAGGCGAATCGTCTCAGGATAATCGCCGATACTAAGAAAGTAGTCGGCCGCAGGATCGCAAACCCGAGCCTCGGTGGCGTCCGCGGCGGACAGTTTCGAAGCCGGGTGCGACGCCAGCAGCCACATCGCCGCTGCCAGCAAAAGCAGTCGAACGCTCGTCGATGGCCTGAATATTCCGTCTCGCCTGCACGCCAGTGAGCAGCGGAGGTTGCTGATCACCGCTGCCGTCCCCGCCGTGCCTGTTGAGATCACATACTCATGTGTATCTCGGACCGTCGGAAGGCGGCAACCAATCGCGGTTATCTTGGCGACACCGATGTCGCTTCAAGGCGAAAGAAGAGAAATCTCACAGCAGCGCGGCTTGTGGGCGGCCCTGGGACTTTTCTTGTTGCGGGCGACTTCGATGGTGTGGGCCGGCTGCTTCGGACGAGTGCGCCGCGGACCGTCTCAGGCCGCAACCCGCCGATTTGAATTCACAAGATCGCCGGTGCATATAATGAGTTGGCGTCCCTGACGAAAAACCAGATGCTCACGCTCCAACTGGGCCAGGTGCTCAGTGACTCTGGGTCGCGAGGCACCCACCAGGCTCGCAAGGTCCTTATGGCTGAAGGCGACTCTTAACAGCGTCCCACGCGATTCCTCGACTCCAAAGTCCTGACACAATTCGAGCAGCGCCATCTCGAGGCGCTCGTGAAGGCTCAGGCTCAGAAAGGTGGAGCCGCGCAGCAGCAGCCGATACCAAAGGCGCAAATTACTCTGATGAAACTCCCTGAATGCGGATGGCAGAGCGCTTACTGCGATGGCGTTGAAATGGTCCCAGCTCAGAGTGCTGAATCGGCAATTACTATAGGCGTTGCACTGAAAGCGCCATCGACTGGGTAATTGCGATGGAAACTCCGGGATCGGACCGGGCGGCACCAGCGCCACAGTTATCCGCTCGCCTCTCGCGTTGAGACAAGTGATCCGTGCAACCCCGCTCAAAAGAATATGAGCTTCGGATGTCAGTCCATTTTCACCGAGCATAACCTCATGCCGTCTGAAATTATTCGTGGCGAGCACGTTCGCCAGTCCGCCCAGTTCCAGACTCGAAAGCCAGGCCAAACCCTTCAGCCGTTTCAACAGACCAAGATCGGCGTCACGACTGGTTTCTCCTTTTTTCAACATCGCGTTTCTCCTTGGGAGAAATCATTATACTCCCGCCGTGCCCGGAATCATAACGCAGTGTAACCCAGGGAAAAAGAATAATGTCTCGAAAGGAACTCACCCAGGATGGCGCGGAACCGCTCGAAAGCGGCAAGATGCCGCGCAAAAGTGGCTAACGTGGGCGAGGCAGCGCGTCAGAGGCCCAGCTACCGTTACTATCGCCGTTCACATGGGAATTTGACCCGGAGAGAAAGTCTTCCAGCCGGTCGCGCTTCACGATCAGTTGCCGTTTCCGCTTTATAATCAGCCGGTTGCTCTCGAACTCCATCAAATGTTCGCTTACCCGCGGTCGCGAGGCACCCGCCAGTTCAGCCAGGTCTTTGTGCCGCGCAGGCACTGTCAAGCGCATGCCCTCGTCATCGCGAACGCCGAAAGTCTCGCTCAACTCGAGCAGAATCAGGGCCAGCCGCTCCGCCAGTGAACAGCTCATGAAATTCAGGCAGCGCAACTGCACCAGATCCCACCGCCCAACATAGTTGACCGCCAGGCGCTTGAAATCCGCCGATCCTATTCCCAGGCAAATCTCGACGAACACGCCCCAGTCGATGGTCCCGACCTGGCAGCTAGTGACCGCCTCACAACGGAAGTTATAATTGATGCCGACCACTGGCAGCGGAAAGGACGGAATCATTCCGGGCGCCAGCATGATCACCACAGCGCGCCGGCCCTTACGGTTTCGGCAGGTGATTCGCGCCACTCCGGAAAGTAATATGTGGCAGCAGTCCGAGTCGTCTCTTTCACTGAAAATCTGGCCGCGCTTTTCGGTCACGTTCACTGACAGCGAACTGGCGACCTTGTTCAGTTGGCGAGTCGTAAGCCAGGAGATATTCTTGAGGCTCTTGAGTTTCCGCACCTCGGACATTCGAATGGCAGTCATGGTTTGACCATAGCAGCGTTAGCTGTTCGGTATGTACTACTGTTCTCGCGGTTTAACTCCTGGTCGACGATCGTGGTTACTCAAATAACCGATCCCGGCGTCCAACTCAGTCACGCGCGAGCGCCAGGATAAAGAACAGCCGCACCATCGGGGGGATTGGTACTGCGCCTCTGAATTTGTCTGAAGACAAAGCCACTTCCTCGAATCCGCTGCGCCTTGGAACTATCCATATCTGATACAAAGCGTATCACGCGGGACACACTTGCGTGTCTGCCGCGGCACCGCTGAACGTGCGGTTCGACGGGATCGGTTCCCCGTAGCACTCCAAGGACCGAAATACAGAACAGGCCCTTTGCGTCGCTTGAGCCGCGAGTACACGATGATGCAAGGACGAATATACAACGCCGTGAAACGTATTCTCGCAGTGATGCTGAGTGTCGCGATGCTGGTTGTGCAAGCGTGTTTCTTGCCGTCAGGCGGGTCTTCAACCAAGCCGGAGTATCGATACAGTCAACCGGGGTATGAATATAACCAACCGCAGTATTCACAGCAGCAGTATGGAGAATACGGGCAGTATCCCGCGTATAGATATGCGCCGGTGCCGGCGCATCCTCAAAATGAATATTCAGCCCTCGGACACCCTTTCGCGCGCGATGGACAGTCCGTCTCGCAGCACGCGCTCTGCGATGCCTACGGCAATAACTGCATCGTCTGCGATGCCGACACCGATCATTGCCGGCGCCAGCCGTCCAACCGGTGATTGTGGACGATAGCGCGGCGACAAGCGCTGGCATGGTCAGGACCGGCGCGAGGGTTCGGTCCCTTTTACGAACGGAGGTAATATGATGGAACGCAAAATGGAGATACTAAGAACGATACGAAGGACGGAGGTTATACCTGCGAGGCGCACCATGTTGATCGCGGCGGCCGCGATATTCGCGGTGGGTTGCAGCACTGCGCAGGCTCCGGATCAGGTCGCGCCGGCGCCGGTTCAGGCACCGCTCGTCGGCCCGCAAGGCTACCAGGGTCCAGTCGGTCCCGCGGGTCCGCAGGGCCCGGTTGGAGCGACGGGTGCCCCGGGTTACGTGATGGCGGGCCCTGCCGGGGCTGAGGGCCCCGCGGGTCCAATGGGCGCGCAAGGCCCAGCCGGCCCGACGGGCGCTTCGGGCGCCGTTGTGGCCGGTGCTCGCGGAGCAACTGGCGAGGTGGGTCCCGCTGGTGTGCAGGGCGCACCCGGAGAGGCGGGCGCTCAAGGCTCCAGCATGATCGGTCCCGCGGGCCCAAGTGGTCCTGCCGGTCCGGCCGGCGCGCAGGGGTTAGCTGGACAGACGGGCGCTAACGGCGCCACCCTGGTCGGTCCCACCGGTCCCGAAGGCCGTTCCGGCGCGCTGGGTGCGCAGGGTGTCAGTGGAGACACGGGTGCTTCAGGATACGCGATGGCCGGCCGTGCTGGTGCAGCAGGCCCTTCGGGTGACGTAGGTGCGCAAGGCCCAACGGGACCGACAGGCGCCCAGGGTCAGGTTGGGATAGTCAATCGTTGGACCCAGTATCGGGAAATCACGTTTGAAAGCGACGCCGCGGATATCGAGCCTTCCGGAATGAACACGATCTCCGGAATCGCGGCGTACATGGCACAGAATCCGTCCCTCGAGCTCGGCCTCGACGGCTCGATGAATTCGGCCAGCACAGAGCCGGCCAACCAGGATCTGAGCAACCGCCGGGTCAGCGCGGTTCGCGACGCACTGGTGCAGGCTGGCGTGCCCGCCTACAGAATCCAGACGGGCGCGTTCGGTGATCCGCAGCTCAGGCGCAATCGCCGCGTCGAGGTGCTGCTCAAAACCGGTGTCTAAGCAGCGCGATCAAATCGTGATGCTGGCATAAGTAAACAATCGCTGGGGAAGCTCCTTCGCGCGGCCATATGTGCGGAGGAGCTTCCTCCGGACTTAGCCGCCTCTGGCGGATCGTCCGCAGCGTATTCCCCCCCGCCGGCCTTCTACCGCGCTCGAAGACCATCGCACAAAGTGCTTTTTTCCGAATCGGATTGTTTGGTCGCCTACATAACCAATCCAAGCGTGCTTCCGTCGCCTTAGTTATTAGATTGACTTAAGATGAAGATCCGTCGTCATGCGATCGGTGTGCCGTTCTCGATCGGATTAACTTAGGGTGTGCGCATGACGCTAATGAACATTGCTGTAGTGCTGGTCGTAATCGGAGTGATGCTCTGGTTGATCAATAACTACATTCCCATGGCAGGCAGCATGAAGAGCTTGCTCAATATAGTTGTGTTCGTGGTTGTGGTGGTATGGCTGTTACGAGGGTTTGGTGTGATTGGAACAATTCCCGGAATACATATTCCCGCACTGAGGTGAAAGAACGCACCGCGTATATGTTGCGATGCATATAGGCCGCGCGCCGTTCGCAGAGTCGCATTGACTCAAACAACTGGTTGGATGGAGGTAACGAACATGGCAATCGAAGAAGGTGTCGCAGGTCCGGCGATGCGTCAGGCGGCGGAACAGGGCCGTGCGGCGGTGGCAAAAGCCGGCCAGACGGTAAAAGAAGGCTACGAGGCTGTGCAGCAGTACGCCGAGGACAAGGGTCTCGATTTCGACCTTCAAGGATTCGTGCAGCGCGAACCGTGGTTGGCTCTCGCCGCGGCATTCGTGGTCGGTTACACCTTTGCACGGATTATGAGACGTGTATTCTAACGGCGACACCGTGGGCCGGCCGGAGCAACCAGCGCGGCAGCGTCGCCGGCGAAGCCGGTACTGGGTAGAGTCCGTCAAAGACGACCCGCTCACCGCACTGGCGACCGCGGCCGCCGCCGGATTTCTGGTCGGTGGAGGAGCGGGCACTCATGGCGGAAGGGCGATGCTTGCGTTCCTTGGCCGCGTGGTGGCTCCCGCAGCAGCCTTAAATTTCGTCGCCGGCATTCTAACAGGCAATGATGGCAACACAGGAAGAACAGATTTTCGAAATTGAGAACGAACTGAACGGCGCCCGTCGCGATTTGCACGACACCATGAGCGCCGTCAAGGCCAAGGTTGAGCACGCCGAAGAGGAACTCCGCCCCGACCGGCTGGTAGAGAGATACCCCGTTGGCGCGTCATGGCTGGCGGGCGCACTGGGATTTTTCGTAGGCTCGAATTCCAAGAACCGGATCGTCGGGCCGGCTATGATCCTTGCCCTGTTCGGTTACGCGATCTCGAAGGGCTTCTCAAAGGACAGGAGCGGACGGGACTGAGTAGAGAAGATTGAGTAGAGAAGATGATCGCGCAGGGACACGCGGTGACGACCACGATAGCCTCGACGCGTCCGGATCCCCGTTCGCCGCACACCCCATTCGACGCTCGCAGCCGCGTTTAGGCGATTTTTGCAGCCGGCTCATCGCATTCGCATGTCCGCCCCAGACGCGATAACTTCGTTGCGACCGTGTCTGCCAATCGGGGAGGTGACGCAAGGATGCCGGTCGAGCCACGACGCACACCCGAGCGCGAAGCCTTTTACGCAAAGATCGCGACCCAGAGGCTCGCTCCTCTGTGGGAGGTATTGAAGGGGCTTCAATCCTCGGCGCCGCGTCCACCCGAGACCGCGGCGTTGTGGCGCTATGACGAAATCCGTCCGATGCTGATGGAGGCGGGACGTCTGATCTCCGCGGCCGAGGCCGAGCGCCGCGTGTTGATCCTGGAGAACCCGGCGCTTGCCGGCCAATCACCCCCACGCATTACGCATTCGCTTTTTGCCGGCTTGCAGCTCATCCTGCCGGGCGAGATCGCCACTAGCCATCGCCACACCCAGAGCGCGCTGCGCTTCATCATCGAAGGCGAGGGCGCCTACACCGCGGTAGACGGCGAGCGGACGACGATGCGGCCGGGCGACTTCGTGACCACGCCCTCGTGGACCTGGCACGACCATGGCAATGAAACCAACCAGCCGATGGTCTGGCTGGACGGACTCGACCTCGCGCTGGTCGATTTGCTCAACGCGGTGTTTTTCGAAGCCTATGGCGAAGAGCAATTCCCGGCGGGGCGGCCCGAGGGAGACTCGGTTGCCCGTTTCGGAAGCGGGCTCCTGCCAGTCGATTACGCGCGGCGCGGCCTAGCCAGTCCAATCCTCAACTACACCTACGAGCGCACGCGCGAGGCGCTCGAACGGATGAGCCGAGGCGGCGAGGTCGACGCCTGTCACGGGTTCAAGATGCGCTACGTCAATCCAGCGACCGGCGACTGGGCGATGCCGACGATGGGCGCCGCGATGCAGCTTCTGCCGCGCGGCTTCAGCGGCGCGCCATACCGTTCCAGTGATAGCGCGGTCTTCATCGTGGTCGAGGGCAAGGGGCGCACCGTGGTCACTGGAGAGACGCTCGAATGGCGCCCGCACGACGTCTTCGTGGTTCCGAGCTGGCGGGAGTATCGTCACGAGGCGCTCGGCGAATCGCTACTTTTCAGCTTTTCGGACCGCCCCGTGCAGGAAAAGCTCGGGTTGTGGCGCGAGCGTCGCACCACGGGCACCGGATGAGCAAGCCTTTGTTGCGATCGATGTATGGGTCTCGATGTTCCGGGACATTTCATTCCGGATATTTTCGCGGCAGACTCCAGCGAAACGAGCTCGCTGTTCTTCACCAATCCGGATTCTGAGTTCTAATTCGCGCCTGGACGGCTGGATGGGGCGACCTGACCGCGGTGGCTCGAATGATGCGGATTTGGCTGCCGTATAACCACGGAATCCAAGAGAGTCTAAGGTCGGGTTAGCATCCTTGACACGCGAAAACGATTTGCATTGCATGTCATGAGACTGTTTTGCTTGCAATTTTCTATTCAACATTGTTGAATGATGGTGATGAAAGCGAGAGTTATTTATCAGGAACATTGTAGCGTTAACGATAAAATACACATCCGCCGCATTAAATAGATTGTGGAATTGGTTTGAGCGTTCGTAGACAAAATGTGGTTCGCCTGCCGCGGCGGCAATCGTGATAAGCGACTGGCCGGGTAACATGCTGGGCACAAGAGAAATCGTGTGGACCTGAATACGATTGTTCAGATCGTACGGCCGAGCCCTCTGGACTTGGATAACCTCATCGATTTTCCCGAAGGTGATGCGTGGCTGGCGGGAGGTACTTGGCTATTTTCCGAGCCGCAGCCTCATCTGCGCCGTCTGATCGATTTGCAAGGCTTGGGCTGGACGCCATTGGTGTGCGGCGAGCACGGACTTGGGATTGCTTCCACCTGCACGATTGCCGAACTCGTCGCCTTTTCCGCGCCGGCAGACTGGACCGCCGCATCTCTGATTGGTCAGTGCTGCCGATCGTTTCTTTCATCATTCAAAATCTGGAACACGGCGACGGTTGGCGGGAACATCTGCATGTCGTTGCCGGCGGGTCCGATGATCTCTCTGACCGTCGCGCTTGAAGGCGCCTGCACTGTCTCGCGGCGCAACCGCGGTGAATACCAAATGGCGGTCGAGGACTTCGTCATCGGCGACCATCGCAATGTGATGGCGCCGGGCGATCTGCTGACGCGTATCGATTTGCCGGCCTCGGCGCTACGCAAGCGAGCCAGCTTTCGCCGCATATCGCTTACTCACCTCGGACGGTCGACGGCGCTGCTCATTGGTACGCTGGACCGGCACGACGGAACATTCATGCTGACAGTTTCCGCCGCAACCGAGCGGCCGTATCGGCTGAAGTTTCCGCGGCTTCCCGGAGCCGCCGAGCTGAGGGCCCGCCTGACGCGCGACATACCGAAGTTTTTTGCCGACGTTCACGGCGCGCCGGAGTATCGCGCGCACGTCACTTTTCATTTGGCGGAAGAAATCCGCCGCGAACTTTCGGGCCCGGAGATGAAGTGAGTTACCTGGTTAACGGCAAGACCTTCCCGGAGCAGCCGGCGCCCGGCCAGTGCCTGCGAACCTTCCTGCGGGACCTGGGATGGTTCGGCGTCAAGAAGGGTTGCGACGCCGGCGACTGCGGGGCCTGCTCGGTCTGGCTCGACGGGGTTCCCGTTCATAGCTGCTTGATTCCGGCGTTTCGCGCTGAAGGCCGCAGCGTTACGACGATTGAGGGACTGGCGCTCAACGGCGAGTTGCATCCGATGCAGCGGGCGTTTATCGACGCCGGCGGGTTCCAATGCGGCTTCTGCACCGCCGGCATGATCATGACGGCGGCGGCCCTGAGCGAGGAGAATCTCCGGGATCTTCCGTTCGCGCTAAAGGGAAACCTGTGCCGATGTACCGGATACCACGCGATCGAAGATGCGATTCGCGGCATCAAATCGATCGAGGCGCCGGCGGCCGGTGCGGCCCTTGGCGCCAATGCGGCGGCGCCGGCGGCTGAGGCGATCGTCACTGGAAAGGCCCGCTACACACTCGATACCGCGATCGACGGAATGTTGCATCTGAAGCTGCTGCGGTCGCCGCACGCTCACGCGCGGATCACGTCGATTGCCAAGGAGCCTGCGCTCGCGGTGCCGGGGGTGCGGGCGGTGTTCACCTGGGAAGACGTCCCGCGACTTTTGTACAGCACGGCGACCCACGACGATTACCATGCGTCACCCGACGATACCTACATGCTGGACAATGTAGTCAGATTCGTCGGGCAGCGGGTCGCCGCGGTGGTCGCCGACAGCGAAGCGGCTGCCGAGGAAGGTTGCCGCAAGCTCGAAGTGGCATACGAGATCCTGCCGGCGGTGTTCGATCCTGATGAAGCGATGCGCCCTGGTGCGCCGGTCATCCATCGCAAGGGCGCGGAATCTCGCATCCAGCATCCCGAGCAAAACATCCTGCTCGAGCTGCACGGCGGCGTGGGTGATATCGAAGCGGGATTTACCCAGGCCGACGTCGTCCACGAGGCGACCTATTCGACCTCCCGAGCCCAGCACGCGCACCTGGAAACTCATTGCTCAATCACCTGGCTCGATGATCACAAGCGCCTCCACGTTCGAACCAGTTCGCAAACGCCCTTCCTCACTCAAGCGAAGCTCTGTTACCTCCTGGGTCTTCCTGCGCATGACGTGCGCGTATTCTGCGAACGCGTGGGCGGTGGCTTCGGGGCGAAGCAGGAAGCCTTCACCGAGGACATCTGCGCACTGGCAACTCTCAGGACCGGCAAACCAGTCAAGTTGGAATACACCCGCGAAGAGGAGTTCGGCGCCACCACGCGTCATCCGATGAAGCTCCAGATCAAGGTCGGAGCGTCGCGCGACGGCACCCTGACGGCGTTGCAGATTCGTTATGTTTCGAACACCGGTGCCTACGGTTCGCATGGCGCCACAACGTTGTTTCATTCCACGGGCGAATCGGTCGCTATCTATCGTTGCCCGAATAAAAAAATCGACGCTTACGCGGTCTATACCAACACCGTGCCCTCGGGTGCGTTTCGCGGCTACGGATTGTCGCAAACGGTCTTCGCGGTCGAATCGGCGATGGACGAGCTGGCCCGCGCCCTCAAAATGGACCCCTTCGAGTTCCGCCGCCGCAATGTAATTCGCCCGCCCGATCCGATGCTCTCGCTGGACGAACTTCCCAGTGATGCGGACTACGGAAGCTACGGTCTCGATCAATGCCTCGACCTGGTGCAGCAAGCTCTGACTCGCGGCAATGGAGTCGCGCGGCCCGCCGGTGAGGAATGGCTGGAAGGCTGGGGAATGGCGTCGGCGATGATCGATTGCGTGCCGCCGACCGAACATCGCTCGGAAGCCCGCATCACCCTCGAACCTGACGGCAGCTATCATCTCGCGATCGGTTCGCCCGAGTTCGGCAACGGTTCGACTACCGTGCGGCGGCAGATTATCGCAACGGTGCTCAATACAACCGTCGATCGCGTGCGCGAGACGCAGGCCGACACCGATCGCACCGGTTACGACACCGGCCCGTTCGGTAGCGCCGGGACCGTCGTCGCCGGCAAGGCGGTCGAGCTGGCGGCCGTGGCGCTGCGCGATCGGATCCTTGATCTTGCGGCGCGGTATTACGAACAACCCCGCGATACATGCCGGCTCGAGGCCGAGGCAATCAGTTGCAATGGCCGCAAGGCCTCGCTGCGCGACCTGGTCGCGCTGGCCGCGCGCGACGGGCAACAGCTCGACATGATACGCAAATGTCATGGAACGCCGCGCAGTATCGCATTCAACGTTCACGGTTTTCGGATTGCGGTGAATCGGGTGACCGGCGAAATAGCCATTCTGCAGAGCGTTCACGCGGCGGATGCCGGAGTCGTCGTCAATCCGATGCAGCTTCGCGGACAGATCGAAGGGGCCATCGCGCAGGGGCTCGGCTGGGCGCTCTGCGAAAGAATGGTGTTCGATGATACTGGCCGCGTCGTCAATCCGAGCTTTCGCAACTACCGAATTCCCGCTTTCGCGGACATACCACGCAGTGAGGTCTATTTCGCCAAGACTCACGATTCGTTCGGTCCGCTGGGCGCCAAGAGCATGAGCGAGGCCCCGATCAATCCGGTCGCGCCGGCGCTCGCCAACGCGTTGACCGACGCATGCGGCCTTCGCTTCCACGATCTTCCGTTTCGGCCCGACCACATATACCGCCGCATCTTCGACAACGGCGCGGCGATGAAGACGTGATTGCCCTGAAGCCGCGACGCGGGCGAAGAGACTCGACGCGATAGGGCCTTCATATGGATGAAACGTCGAATGCTGCGGGGCTGCCCGCCGCGGTCATAATCAAGATGCGCCTGCGCCCGGGCGTCGAGCAGGGGTTCTCCGCCTGGCACGCGAAGATGTGCACCATCGCGGCCGAGCTGCCGGGGTTCATTAGCGCCGAAGTAATCGCGCCGGTGCCGTCCGGCCTGCCCGAGTGGCGAATCATTCAGCACTTTCGCAGCGACGATCAACTGCGCGCGTGGCGTCAATCCGACCCGCATCGCCGTCTTTTGCTTGAGGCGGAATCTCTGGTGGAACAGAACGGCACTCCCGGATTGCTTGAAGAGGAAACCTCCGAGGCCCACGAAGACGGCACCGTTACCGAGGTGGTCACCACCTACGTCAAGCCTGACAAAACGGACGAATATAGAGAGTGGGCGGCGAAGATCCACAAGGTCGAAGCTCAGTTTCCGGGCTACCGCGGCGGATTCCTGCAACCTCCCACCTCCGCCAGCCAGTCATATTGGACCACCCTGGTGCGCTTCGCCACGCCCGAGCAGCTCGAGGCCTGGCTCAATTCCAGCGAACGCCAGAAGCTGCTGCGTGAACACGAGGCCCTGGTGTCGTCCTGGTCTCATCATCGCCTCCCCACATCCTTCGCAGGATGGTTCCCGACGGATCAGACGGCCGGCGCTTCCACCCCGGCGTGGAAGCAGTCGATGCTCGTGATGCTGATGCTGTTTCCGGTCGTCATGGCGGAGATGCGCTTTCTCAGCCCGTTGACCGGCGGTTTGAACCCGGCGCTGGGCATGTTCATCGGAAATGTGATCAGCGTTGTGCTTCTCGGATGGCCTCTCATGCCACTGACTATTCGCGCCCTGAAATGGTGGCTGGCTCCCGCTCAGGACGGAAGCTGGTGGATAAACCCGGCTGGTATCGTGCTGATTGTCTCTTTATACGCAGTTGAAATTGCGGCTTTGTGGAATTTGGTTTCATGACGGAAGGGTTCTAAACGAAACAGCAGAGGTGGCGATCATGACTGAGAAAGACAAGGGTTTTATGCGGCGGGCGATCGAGCTCTCGGAGAAGACTTCCCTGGTCGACAAGGCCGGCGGCGTCTTTGGCACGGTGATCGTGGACAAAGACGGGCAAATCATCGCCGAAGGCGCCAACCGCGTCGTCGCCGAGAACGATCCGACCTGGCACGGCGAAATGGAAGCGATCCGCAAGGCCTGCAAGAAGGTGGGGAGTTTCAAGCTCACCGGATGCACCCTTTACAGCAGCGCCGAATGCTGTCCGATGTGCGCCGCGGCGGCGTACTGGGCGGGAATCAAAAAGATCTACTACGCGGCCACCGTCAGCGACGCTCTGGAGTACGGCAACTTCGATGACACGATGATCTACGCCGAACTCAAGAAACCCACCACTGAGCGGTCGATTCCTGCCGAACAGATTATGCGTGCGGAAGCGGTCGAGATCTGGAAGAAGTACAAGAGCATGGCGGGCAGGGTGCAGTACTGACAGTTTCGCGAACTTTGCGGGACGGGAGCGTCGTTATCGCACGTCTTCCGTCCGCGGGTCCGTTTTTGGCGCGATGGTATGAGAAAGGCGATGCGCGAGTATTGTCGTGGAGGTGGCCTGGCCACCACGCGACGTCTCGTGTTCGTCCTGTTGATCGCATCAGGCTGGCTGGCCGGCGTCTCCATCGTCGCCGCGCCACGGGCGGTCGCGGCCGATCCCGTACCCGCGAACCAGCCCCTCGCGCAAACCCCGCCGCCACAATCGGCCTGGGAGTGGATGGGCGCCGATGCGTCGAATGCGATCAGCGGAAATCCGGGCGCGGTCAACGTTAAGCCGGGACTCGGATTGCTGGGGCGCGTGCTCGGGTTTGGCCCCGACTCAGGGGTTTATTTGGGCGGGCTGTGGAGCGGTGACGCCGACTACCTGCTCGGTGGCGGTGTCGATCCGAAAAGCTGGAATTTAAACAGCCTCGCGCTGGTCGGGCTGGACCTCGACTTTGAAAAGCTGATTGGCTTGTCCGGCGGCGAGTTCGGCGCCGCGTTTCTTCAATTCGACGGACAAGCGTCGAACAGCGCCGCCGGAGTGGTCACCGGCTATGACGGTCTGACTGGTCCGCCACCGCTCGATCGCAGCGAGCTGTATCAACTGTGGTGGCGACAGCGCTTTTTCAACGACAAACTCGCGATCCGAGTCGGAAAAGTCGTTCCCACCTACGACTTCAATAACGTTACCCGGCCCGTTCCGGTCCAGAATGAAAGCCTGTCGATTCCGGCCGTCACCGGACTCATCTACACGCCGATCTTCGTGAACCCGACCATCCTTGGCGCGCTGCCGGGATATTACAATTCGGCCTACGGCGTAACGACGACCTTTACCCCGGGGCGAAATTGGTACGTTTTGTACGGAGTCTACGACGGCAACCTCGCGCGCGGCGAACAGACCGGCATCCGTGATACTCCGGACTTCAGCGGATACTATTTTCAAATCGGCGAAGTAGGTACTGCCTGGTTGCTCGGTCCCGAAAGATTGCCGGGATCGATCGGCCTCGGCGGATGGGGTCAGACGGGGCAGCTCACAGCCGGCAGCGGCAAACAGTCCGTGCAGCAGAACGGCACCGAAGGATTCTATGCCTTCGGCTCGCAGCGTCTGTGGCTGCGCCACCCCGCGGTGGACAACAGCGGCGTGAGCGGGTTCCTTCAATTCGGCATCAACAACTCCAGCACGATGCTCGCGAGCAAATACTCTGGCCTCGGCCTGACCAGCTTCGGACTGGTACCCTATCGCCCAACGGACTCGATCGGCATGGGCTCCGCATGGTCGTGGCTGAATCGGCTTCCCGGTTCCGGCTTTCGCAGCAACGAGTTAATCCTGCAGGCGTATTACCAGGCGCATATCGTGGGCGGCATTTTCGTTCAGCCGACCCTGAGCTATATCCCCAATCCCGGGCAGAGTACCGCGTTGCATGGCGCGACCGCGCTGACCTTGCAGAGCACAGTGCTGTTTTGATTTTGACGAGTCTGACGCCCTCCCCGACGTCCTCCCCCCCCGTGTCTTGCGGGAAGATGGAGGGGACAACTGCTGTTTCAGTAAGGCTTGCTTGTCAGCACGCGCGCGGCCTTGAGCGCGGCGATTCGCTCGTCGGGATAGCCGAGGTATTTGCGCAGGATTAGCTCGTTGTGCTCTCCGAGCAGCGGCGCCTGCATGTTGGCCGGGCTCGGAAATTCCGAGAACCGAATCGGAAAGCCGGGAACCTTGAGGTCGCCCAGCACGCGGTCGTGCACCTCGGCCACCGTGCCGCGCTCGCGCAGGTGCGGATGGTTCATCGCTTCCTCCAGCGGGCGAATCGGCGCGACCGGGATGCGCGCCGCGCGCATCGCCGCCAGCGATTTCTCGTCATCGGGCATCGAGGCCAGCCACGCCTCGACCACTTCGGTCACGGCGTCGCGGTTTTTGACCCGCGCCGCGAGTTCGGCGAAGCGGGGATCGCGCGCGAGTTCCGGATGGCCCATCGCCTCGCAAAACTGCGCCCAGTGACGATCCATCCAGGCCATGATGATGAAGTAAATCCTGCGGCCTTTGAAAACCCCGCACGGGCTGAGCCCCGGATAGTAGCGGCCGGAGCGCTCCACCCGCGCGGCGCCGCCGCTCGCCGTGAACAGCTCCAGGCCCATGTCCTGGTAACCGAAGTAGGAATCGAGCAGCGAGACGTCGATATACTGGCCGACGCCGGAGCGCTCGCGATAAAGCAGCGCGCACGCGATCGCGCCCATCCCGTGCACGCCTGTGCTGACGTCGCCGATCGCCATCAGCGGAATCATCGGCGGTCCGTCCTTGTCGCCGATAAGCCCGGTGACGCCGGCGTAGGCCTGGCCGATCAAGTCGAAGCCGGGATCTTCCGCGAGCGGTCCGGTCTGGCCGAAAGTCGACACCGAGCACATCACGATGCGCGGATTGAGTTTGCTCGCCTCGGGGTAGTCGAAGCCCAGCCGCGCGATTGCGCCGGGAGCGAAATTCTCGACCAGGACGTCAACCTGCTTGACCAGCTCGCGCAGGATCGCGACGCCCTCGGGATGGCGCGCGTCGAGGCACAGACTCATCTTGCCCAGGTTGTGCTGGACGTAGTAGCCGCTGCGATTGTCGCGCACATACGGGATGAGGCGCGAACGGTCGCCGTCGGGCGCGAGTTCGACCTTGATAACCTCGGCGCCCATCGTGGCCATCAGCCGTGTCACGGTCGGACCGGCGACGAACTGGGTGAAATCGAGGACCTTGTAGCCGTCGAGCACGTGTCGGAACTGACCTGTAGCCATCGATTACTCTCCTGGCGAAGGCGCGCCGATGCGATGAAATTGCTGTAGCAAGCGGGGTGCGCGCTTCGCAAGCGCGGCCCCGTCGCCCGCGGCAGGCGCCGCATCGGCGCTCCGGGCCGCCGGCGGGTCGATACGGGAGGGGAGGGACGCGGGCCGCCGCAAAGCGGCGGCCCGCGTCCCTCCCGGCACGGGGCCGGCGCCTGCCGCGCCGCGCGCTCGCGCTACGCCGCCTGCGGCCGGATCATCCCGGCCGCGCTGCGCGAACCCGACGCCGCCGGCAGCACCCGGACCGGCAGGATCACCAGGCTGAGCCCGTGCACTTGCAGCCAGTTTTGCAACTCGAGCGCGGTGTGATTGTGCAGGAAGCGGCTGATGAAGCCTTCCAGTTCGGCCTCGAAGATGAGCTTGCCGGCGAAAAACACGGCTTGCGGGAATTCGTGTGCGACGTCGAGGCACAGCTTGCGCAGCTCCGCCACGACGTCGGGTCCGATGCTGACTCGCAGCTCGGAGTGCAGGCCCAGGTCGGCGCCGAAGCGGCAGTATTCGCTGAGGTCGTCGGCCACCTGTTGCTCTAGCTGCTTGACCTCTTCGGGACCCTTCATCCGCGACGATTCGACTTCACCCACGCCGACGAAGATCACATTGCGGTACTGGTCGCGAAACAGCCGGCGCAGCGTCAGCAGGGTGGCCAGCCCCAGGCCGTTGAAGCCGTTGACCAGCAGCACCGCGGTCGGCGCGGTGGGGTCGTACTGCTCGGGCGGACTCTCCTTGACGGCGAAGATCTCGGGCAGAATGTCGGCCTCGAGCTGCTCGATCGCCTGGCCGATGTACCGATAATGGTGGCGCACCATGTAGCACAGCGCGACCAGCGCGCCGGTGATCACGACCGTGACCCAGCCGCCCTCGTCGAACTTCAGCGTGACCGTCAGCATCAGGATGAGCGCGGTGAACGAGCAGCCCACACCGTTAATTGCGAGTTTGCGCCGCCAGTGCGGCTCGCGCGTGCGCTCCTGCCACCAGTGCACGCTCATCCCGAGCTGCGAGAGCGTGAACGTGACGAACACGTTGATCGCATAGAGCACGACCAGCAAATCGACCCGCGCGTGCGTGAACACCAGGATTGCGATCGCCGCGAGGCCCATCGCGAACACTCCGTCCTGGGTCACCAGGCGGGAGCTGAGCTGCGAGAAGCGGCGCGGCAGCCAGCGGTCCACCGCCATCGTCGCCAGCACGCGCGGCCCGTCGATGAAACCGGTCTGCGCGGCAACGAACAGCAACGCGCCCTCGGTGATGAGGGTGAAGGTGATGATGGGCACCCCCACCGGCAGGCCGAACAGCTTCCAGTTGCCGGCCACGCGCCCGAACAGCACCGCGTTGAGCGTCTGGCCGTGTTGCGGGGCGACGTTGAACAGCAGGTAACAGACCATGATGCCGCCGGCCAGTCCTGCCAGCGACACGGCCATGTAGAGCATCGTGCGCTTGCCCGTCGTCGTGCGCGGCTCGCGCAGGATCGGCAGGCCGTTGCTGACCGCCTCGATTCCGGTGTAAGTGCCGGCGCCCATGCTGTAGGCGCGAAAGAAAATGATCGCCAGCGCCAGCACGCCCACCGTGCTGACGCCGCTATGCACCTGGTTGATGGCGTCGCGGGTGATCGCCGGCAGCTCCGGGCTCCTTATCAGCAGCGCATAGCCGACCAGCCAGACGTGCATTACCACGAAGGCGAGGAAGATCGGCAGCAGCGAAAGCACCGATTCCTTGACCCCCCGCAGATTCATCCCGACCATCAGCACGACCACTACCAGGCAGAGCCAGAACTTCAGCCACAGCCAGTTGGTCGGGATGAAGCTGAAGATGGCGTCGGCGCCGCTCGCGATCGAGATCGCGATCGTCAAAACGTAGTCGATCACCAGCGCGCATCCCGACGCCAGTCCCGGGTAAGGCCCCAACAGCTTGGTCGCCACCAGGTAGCCGCCGCCGCCCGACGGAAACAGGTCGATGGTCTGCGAGTACGAGGCCGAGATGATGAAGACGGTAAGCGCCGTCATCACGGCCAGGAACACCGCCAGGTACTGGTCGTGGCCGAGCGCGAGAAACGCCTCCTCGGGTCCGTAGCACGACGAACTCAGTCCGTCGGAGCCGAGACCGACCCAGGCCAGGAACGCGATCAGCGAAAGACTATGGAAGATTCCGGGATCGCGAACGTCGCGCGGCGGTCCGATGATGACGTCGGTGAGGGTACGTTTGCCGCCGCCATTTTTCGCGTCGCTGAGGGTGCGCTTGGCGTTACCCGGGCTGTCGCTGCCGGATTGTGTTCCCATCGTTTATATCTGCGAGCCGCTCCTATTAGCAGAGGCAGTGTAGACGCAAACTCGTGGGTGGGCCAGATGCGCCGTCAAGGCTTTGAAAGCCTTGCGAAATCAAAGGAATAGGCGGCACGCTCGAGGCCCAGACCATAGCGTGCGGCGTCGATCAGGTTCTGCATCAGCGCGAGCACCGTCATCGGGCCGGTGCCGCCGGGATTGAGCGTCAGCCATCCCGCGACTTCCTTGACTCGATCGAAATCGACGTCGCCGGCGAATTTTCCCGGCCCCACGCGCCGAAATCCCACGTCGATCACGCACGCCTGCGGCTTGATCATGCCCGCGGTTATCAGGAACGGCGCTCCGGTGTCCGCGCCTGCGCAGGAGACCACGATATCCGATTCGCGGCAGACGGCGGCGAGGTCGCGGGTGTGGCGATGGCACCAGGTGACGGTCGCGTTGCACATCCGGCCGCCCAGGATGAGCGCCATCGGCTTGCCCGCGATATCGCTGCGTCCGATCACCGCCGCGCGGGCGCCGTCCATCGGCACGCCGTAATAGTTGAGCAGCGTCAGCACGCCGCGCGGAGTGCACGGGATAAAGCGGCCCAGTTGCGCGCGGTAGAAATCGCTCACGTTGACCGCGCCCACCGCGTCGACGTCCTTGGCCGGATCGATCGCGTCGAACAGCCTGAAACGGTCAACCTGCTCGGGTAGCGGAAGTTGCAGCAGGATTCCGGCCACCGAAGTATCGGCGTTGAACCGCGCAATTTCTTCCAGCAGGCGCTCGGTGGTCGCCTGCTGCGCGGTCATCGTGACCATCCGGCTTTCGAAGCCGAGTTCCTCGGCGAAGCGGCGTTTGTTGCGAACGTACTGGCGCGAGGCCGGATCGTCGCCGATCAGCATGGCGGCCAGTGCGGGAGCGCAATGGTAGCGCTCCTTGAGCTCGCGCGCGTAGCGCTCGAGTTCGGGGCGCAGGCGGCGGCTCACTTCACGCCCGTCCATGATTTTCGCGGACATTCGGTACGGATCCTCGATGATACTTCTCGATGCCGGTTCTAAATATTAGCTCTCCCTCATATAGTACCGTTCCGATGCGCGCAAATCGTCCCGCCCAGCGGCGGCGGTGCGGATAGGCTGTGGGTGAACGTGCGTCGCGCCGCCTCGTTGGCCATCCGGCCCTCTGATAGGATCGAATTGATATGCAAGCGCTGAGGCGCACCGCTTTATTCGAGCTGCATCGGCGACTCGGCGCCCGAATGACCGCGTTTGGCGGCTTCGAGATGCCGGTCAGCTATGCGGGGATAATCGACGAGCATCTCGCCGTGCGCTCGCGCGCGGGCATCTTCGACCTGGGCCACATGGGCGAGTTCGAGTTGACCGGCGCGGCGGCGCTGGGGCTGCTCGAGCGCGCGATGACCAACTCGGCGGCGCGGCTGGAGCGCGGCCGGGCGCAATACACTCTGATGTGTACGCCCGAGGGCGGCACTATCGACGACCTGATCGTCTACCGGCTCGATGACGCGCGCTTCATGCTCTGCGTGAATGCCTCCAATATCGCGGCCGATCGCGAATGGCTGCTCGGACTCGGCGCGAAGGACGCCGGCTTTCGCGACCGCAGCGAAGAGACCGGGCTGGTCGCCGCGCAGGGCCCGCAGGCGCTGGCGATTTTGCAGGGGCTCGCCCGCGCGCCGCTGGCCGAGATGCGTCGCTTCGCCGTGATCGAAGCCGAGGTCGCGGGCGTGCGATGCGTCGTCGCGCGCACCGGCTACACCGGCGAGGACGGCTTCGAGCTGTTCGCCGCGGCGGTCGCGGCCGAGACGCTGTTCGGCGCGATCCTCGAAGCCGGCGCGCCGGCGGGGATGATGCCCTGCGGACTGGGCGCGCGCGACACGCTCCGGATGGAAGCGGGGCTGCCGCTCTATGGCCACGAGCTTGACCGCACGACCTCGCCGCTGGAGGCGGGTCTCGATACGTTCGTGAAGCTCGGGCGCGATTTCGTCGGGGCCGCGGCGCTCGCCGCACAGCGGCGCGAAGGGCTAAAGCGGCGCCTGGTTGGAATCCGCACCGAGGACGGGCGCAGCGTGGCCCGCCAGGGTTACAAGCTTTTTGCGGGCGAGCGCGAGGTTGGAATCATGACGAGCGGAACTTTCGCGCCGAGTTTCAACCGTCCGCTGGGGATGGCGTACCTGGATACGGCGGCGGACGCGCCGGAATCGGTCGAGGTCGAGATTCGCAATCGGCGGGTCGCGGCCTCGGTGATGGGATTGCCGTTTTACCGCCGCAGGCCCACTACATAGAACAATACATAGTTCACAACGAGATTCTACCGTGGTGCTCGCTCGGGATGACAGGCTATTGTATGCGACTTGTTAACGGGACATTGCTCTATTTAGTATCGCTAACCATCACCAGATGACGCTGGAGAATATACTCAGTCGATGAGATTCTTTGCCCATACCGAAGCCGACGTCCGCGCGATGCTCGACACGATCGGCGCGCGCGAACTCGACGATCTGATCGCGCACGTGCCGGCCGATCTCCGCGCGAGCGCAACGATAAACCTGGCGGCGGGGAAGAACGAGGCTGAAATCGCGGCCGAGCTTGGAGCGCTGGCCGCGCGCAATACCGGCGCGAGCGCCTTTGCGAGCTTCCTCGGCTTTGGCGCCTATCGCCATCACGTGCCGGCCGCCGTGCGCGCGATCACCGCGCGCGCCGAGTTCGCCACCAGCTATACGCCGTATCAGCCCGAGGCGAGCCAGGGCACCACCGAGGCGATTTTCGAATTCCAGACCATGATTACCCAGCTCACCGGCTTGGAGGTCGCCAACGCCAGCATGTACGACGGCGCTTCGGCCACCGCCGAGGCGGTCCTGATGGCGCATCGCGTGATGCCCGAGCGCACGCGGGTCGCTCTGTCGCGCGCGTTATGGCCCGACTATCGCGCGACGGTGCGCACTTACCTGAGCGCGCTGGAGAACCTCGAGCTGGTCGAGGTGCCGTTCGATCCGCAAAGCGGCGCGATCGATATCGCGGCGTTCGAGCGCGTCGCCGACGACCGGCTGCTGTGTTCGGTACTCGGATATCCCAACGCGTTCGGAATCGTCGAGCCGCTAGGCGAGGCCGCCGCGCTGTCCAAACGCGCGGGCGGGATTGCGATCTCGGTCACGGCCGAGCCGTTGTCGCTGGGCCTGTTGAAGTCGCCCGGTGAGCTCGGCGCCGACATCGCCGTCGGCGAAGGGCAGAGCTTCGGCCTCGCGCCGCAATTCGGCGGCCCCGGAGTCGGATTCATGGCGGCCCGGATGGCGCATCTGCGCCAGATGCCCGGACGGCTGGTGGGCGAGACGCACGACCGCTTCGGGCGGCGCGCCTGGTGCCTGACGCTGGCGACGCGCGAGCAGCATATCCGGCGCGAGCGTGCGACCTCGAACATCTGCACCAACCATTCGCTATGTGCACTCGCGGCCACAGTGTACCTGGCGATGATGGGGCGGCGGGGATTGCGCGAGCTGGCCTCGCGCAACGTCGAGCTGGCCCATCGCGCGGCCGCCATGCTCGCGGCGGCTGGATTGCCCGCGCGTTTCGGCGCGCCGTTCTTCAACGAGTTCGTGGTGAACGTCCCCGACGCGGCCGCGGCGCTCGCGCGCGCCGAGCACGCCGGAATCCTGGGCGGCGTGGCGCTCGGCGGCTACTGGCCCGAGCTTGGCGGCGCGCTGCTGGTCAGCGTCACCGAGATGAATACTCAGTCCGAATTCGAGCGGCTCGCCGGTGCGCTTGCCGCGGAGAAATGATGGCCGGGGAGAGGGAAATGGCGACGGTGGGCAAGATCGCGGGTGACATCGAACAGACGCAGGCGGCGCCGGTCGGAGCCGGAGCGCCGGACGCGCGCAGCGTGGCGCTGCTGTTCGAGGAGTCGGCGGCCGGACGATCGGGCGCCGACGTCCCGACTTGCGCGGCCGGCGAACCCGACGCGGCTGCGATTTTAGGCGCGGAACTTTGCCGCGACGACATCCCCGGCTTTCCGGAACTCAGCGAGCCGCAGGTGATGCGCCATTTTCTGCGCCTCTCGCAGCTCAACTTCGGGCAGGCGCTCCAGTTCTATCCGCTCGGCTCGTGCACGATGAAGTACAATCCCGTGCTTAACGACGAGATGGCGTCGCTCACCGGTTTTGCCGGGCTGCATCCGATGACCCCGGCGCATCTGGCGGCGGGCGCGCTCGAATTGATGGCGTATCTTGAGGCGGTGCTCGCCGAAATAACCGGGATGGACGCCGTGTCGCTCCATCCGGCGGCCGGCGCACAGGGCGAGCTCACGGGCTTGCTGATGATCCGCGCGTACCATCGCAAACGCGGCGCTGCGCGCCACAAAGTGATAATCCCCGATACCGCGCATGGCACCAATCCGGCGAGCTGCACGCTGGCAGGGTTCGAGGTCGTGGTCGCCAAGTCGAATCGGCGCGGTTTCCTGGAAGCCGCCGAGATCCGCCGCCTCGTAAGCGACGACGTCGCGGCGCTGATGGTGACCAATCCCAACACGCTCGGAACCTTCGAGCCCGAGATTGCCGCGATCGCCGGCACGCTGCACGAGCGCGGCGCGCTGCTGTATCTCGACGGCGCCAACATGAACGCGCTGCTCGGCGTCGCCAAGCCGGGCCATATGGGCGCCGATATCGTGCAGCTCAATCTGCACAAGACCTTTTCGACTCCGCACGGCGGCGGCGGCCCGGGTGCGGGTCCGGTCGCCGTGAGGAAACATCTCGAGCCTTTCCTGCCCGTGCCGCGCCTGCGTAAGGAGGGCGAGGCCTGGCGCCTGGACTACGAGCGTCCCGATTCGATCGGGCGGCTGCGGGGGTTTCACGGCAATTTCGGGATGCTGGTGCGGGCCTGCGCGTTCATCCTCGCGCTCGGCGGCAATGGGCTAACCGAGTCCAGCCGGCTCGCGATCCTGGCCGCCAACTACGTGCGCAAGCGCCTGGAGCCGCATTTTCCGAGCGCCACCACGGAGCCCTCGATGCATGAGTGCGTGCTGACGCACGATCTCGAAAAGCGCGCCGGCGTAAACACGCTCGACATCGCCAAGCGCTTGCTGGATTTCGGAATCCATCCGCCGACGATCTATTTCCCGCTGGTCGTGCATGGCGCGCTGATGATCGAGCCGACCGAGACCGAGACCCGCGAGACGCTCGACACCTTTGTCGACGCGATGGAGAAGATTTACGCCGAGGCGCTGAGCAATCCCGAGATGGTGCGCACGGCGCCGCATACGCTTTTTCTCTCGCGCGTCGACGAGGCGCACGCGGCGCGCCGTCCGGTGCTCCGCTGGCAGCCGAAAGATAAATAAGCCGCGCTCGCCGCTCGTCGCGGCGGGTTTTCGCCGGTCAGCTTCAGCGCGCGAGCGCAGTTTTCCGTCATGTTGGTAAGAAAAGCCGACGGATGCGGTTCGTAGGCGAATTTTAGCGATCAGGGTTTCAGCTCAGTCCCGCGACCAACATTATTTGTTCTTCCGATAACCGAACGTTCTTCACTCTTTGATGGCGTTGCATGGCGCCGAGCGTAGAGTGGTCTCCAGTAGGAGGCGGCATTTTATGGTTACAACAAAATTGCTGCCGATCTTCGTGCTGGCAGCTCTTCTCGGTTGCGCAAACCAGAGGCAGGTCCCGGGCAACGTGACGCAGGCATCAAACCAGACCTTGGGCGAAATCGATCTGGTGGGTTATGCGAGCGATGTCGCGGCGGTGCCTGGATCTTCTCCGGTTGGCGATATGGCTTCGTCCGCCGCGCAAGGGCCCGCTACGCAGTTTGTGATACCCAATCCCCGGCAGCATGTTGTGTCATCGGGATTTCCTGCGCGCGATTACTGACTTCGCGGAGCTTCATTCATCCAAATCCCGCGGCGTAAAAGAGACGCCGCGCGAGATCCTTCGGCTCGTGCAGCGCTCGCTCAGGATGGCCCTGACCGCTAACGATCGAAAAAATCACAAACTTTCAGGATGACAAGCGCTGCCTCAGTGCGCGTGCGTAGTCCTCGGGCGTGTTGATATTGAAACAGCTCAGCGCATCGGGATCGGCGCGCCGGTATTCGGCTTCCGAAACAATAAGGGTCGAGATACGGGAATTGACCGCGTCGGCGATCGCGCTTAGGCGATGCTCGCCGCGCGCGAGCATCGCATCCAGCGCGCCGGAGCATCGCCGGCGATACACCGCATGCAACGGCTGCAATCGTCCATCGACCTGGGGAATCACCGCGTCGCGATCGCCGATTAGCGACATCAGCCAGCCTGCGACTTCGCAACGCAGCATCGGCAGATCGCACGAGCAGGCGAACGCAAGCTCGCGCCGCGCCGCGCGCAACCCGCGCGCCAGCGCGCCGACCGGTCCCTGGTAAGCGTCGTCGTCACGCACGATCGTCGCCGCACCGAGGGCGGGAAGTTCCATAGCTTCCGCTGCGGGCGCCGCGACCACTACGATGTCGTCGAAGGCGCACGCGAGTTCGGCGACAGTCCGCTCGATCAGCGTCATGCCGCCCAAGCGGAGCGTGGCCTTCGGCTGGCCCATCCGCGCACTGCGGCCGCCAACCAAAATGATTGCGCTGGCGGACTTGACGACGGTGCTTTCGCTGCGGCCGTCCACATCGCAAGCTTAGCAGACCGTCCCTAGCGGCGCTTATGCGACCGGAGTGCCGCGGCTCGTATCCAGGCTCGCGAGCACGCGGCGGTTATGCAAAGTGGCTCGCAGAAAGAGGGCGAATCGAAAAATGTTACAGATCTGAGAGCGTGTTTCGCGACAAGTACCTCATCGCGCCACCGAGAACGCGGTCGGCGTCATGATCGTATTGCTGATCGACGCGACGAGCGGACCGTCCTCCTCGCTTTTGCGGCGCGCCTCAATCCATTCAGGGTCGGCCTGAAAGGATGCGAATCGCTTGTCGCGATCGGCCAGCGATTCCCATTGCAGGATATAGATCAGGTCCTGATTCGATTCTCCGATCGCGACTGTCCAGAAGCCCGCCTGGCGGATGCCGTGTTTCTCGAACAGGCGTACGGTTACGGTTTCGAAGCGCTTGACCAGGGCCGGAAGCCGTCCTGGAAGGCAATGGTAGACGCGTAGCTCATAAATCATGCGGTTCTCTCCCTGTGCGGGCCATCGTGCAACTACTGACGATTAGGCGAAGTAGAGAGCCAGCGTCAAGCGCCGGGAGGTTGAACCGTTCGCCTTTGACGCTCGCGCACGCGCTTGTTTGCCGCTCTACCTTTTTCGAGAATCGAGTTGTACGATGCGCGGGTCATGTGCCGGAATACGCGTGACAACAAGCGAGGCTCACGTGAAGCCATGCCACATAGCTACGTTGGCGGTTTTGAGCTGGACCCTGGTCGCGACTGAACCAAGTCAGCGCACGATCAAAACGGGCTTTCCCACCAAGGAGGCCTGTGAGAAAGCGGCGGATAGCTGGACGGCCAGCTACAAGAAGCAGCTCAAACACGCGAGGGCAACAATAGATCCAAATCGCCGCCGGCGCCTGGGCCGCGCCGTACCGCCCACCAAATGCATCGAGGATGCACCAGCCGGGGCGACGCACCCGTAGGCAAATCCTGGCCGTCGAAATATCAGTCATCGAGGGCAGCGTCGGATAGTTCTTCTCAGGAGTTGGATTGCTCCAGTCGTCTATTTATTTGCGGAACACTGAGCCCAGGATGCGGCACGGCCAACAGGAACAGAACCCAGAGGAAGAGACATGAAACAATTGCTCGCTATCGTGGGATTGATTGGCATTGTGGCGGGCCTGAGCGCGGCGGCGCTCGCGGCGCGGTCTGGCGACGGCGACAAGCAGGCAATTGCCGCGCTCGAACAGCGAATCGTCAAAGGGGCCGAGGCCAAGGATGCCAACGCGATTCTGGCGAATTTCGCCAAGGGCGATGCTCTCGTCGTTTTCGATGTGATCCCGCCGCGGGAATGCCGTGGGCGAGAGGCCTATCTAAAGAACTGGCAGAGCGCCCTGGCGGGCTGCGCAGATAATCCGACGATGGAGATCGACGACCTTGCGATCGAAACCGAAGGGACCTTGGCCTATTCGCATAGCATCCAGCGTTTCGCCTGCACCGATTCGAAAGGCAACAAGAGCGCGGTTACGCTGCGCGCCACCGACGTTTACCGCAAGGTGGACGGCAAGTGGTGGATCGTGCACGAGCACTATTCGGTGCCGGTCGATCTCGACACAGCTAAGGCGGATCTGAACTCGAAGCCCTAGACCTTTTCATCGTGTTCGGCGTCGGCGCCGCGGACCGATGGTCCGCGGCGCGCGAATTCTTCGGTGCGCCTTATCGGCGAGCGTTATTTGAACGGAGTGAGGCTGCCCAGGAACGCCGCGTACAGTTCGACCGGGATGGAGCTGCTCAGGAACGCCGCGCACAGTCCGAACAGCGCTCCGAACAGACTGCCGTTGACCCGGATCCATTCGAGATGCGTGCGGGTCTTGGATTCGATCTGGTACTGGATCTCTTCGTCGGTTTTGCGGCTCAGGTTCTCCACCACCAGCCGCGCGATCTCGCCGCGCAAATTGCCGACCGACATGTTCACCACCTCTTCCACCCGGCGCAGCAGATGTTCGCGCTCGGTGCTGTCGGCGGTCTGAAGCCGAACGCCCAGGCGATGAATCTCGCCCTCGAGATAATTCAAGAATTCGGGATCGTGGCTGAACTTGGAGACCATCTCCGGAAGGTTTTGGGCGAATTCCCGGAGTTTTCCCTCGAAATTCACCAGCAGCCGCTCCACGAGCCTGAGCAGTGGTCCGATCTCGAGCAGCTTCCGCAGCTCTTGCACGATGCGGTCCACCACTTCGGGCCGCTTGAGCCAGTCCGCAATACGCAGTGCCTGTTCTTCAATAACCGCCAGGTCGGCGTCGCGCAGGGAAACCTGCTCGAGCCATTGGCCGACTTTGGTAACCAGATCATATTCGATGAGCTTGCGATGAATCATGTCGGGCGTGAGCCATTCATTTTCGACCGTGTTCCCGATCCCCTGTATAATCCGCACCCGATTGCGCGGCAGCACGCCGGAATTCGGCAAGTACCACTTGCGCTCGAAAAGCATCTTCAACGCGATGTAGTCGCACAGGCCGCCGATCAGCGAGGCTTCCCCGGCCATCCGAATCACCGCGCCGGCGTGCGGGTCGACATATACGTAGACAACCCATCCGGCCGCATACAGCAAAACCGAAACGATCAATGCAACGTCACCCTTACGCAAGACCAACCTCACTTTGTTCTTTCGCGCAACCTCGAGGAGTTGCGGCTAGCGCGGCGCCGATCGTTTTGACGGGGCCACCACCCACTCAAGTTTCCTGGCGGGCCGCGAACTCGCGCTTGGCGGATTCTATCAGCGCCGGTTCCGCGAGCAAGTCGTAAGCCGTCAGCGCCATCGCTTTGGCCACTCGGATCATCGCCTCGTACGCGCGCGGCGTGTCGGTCTGCTTAGCGAAGCGTTCCTCGTGACAGTTGCCCGCGCCCGGATCGGCGATGCGGAAGATGGGATGAATCGCCGGGAGGGCGTGGCTCACGTCGCCCATGTCGGTCGAGCCGGTCGGCATGTCGGGCGGCGCGTCGTGCGCCGTGACGCCGAGCGTCTCGCAATGGCGCGCGTAGCGATGGGCCGTCGCGAGGTTGTTGATCATGTTTTTGTAGCCGCCGAGGACTTCGTGCGCGAGTTTGGTCCCGGTGGCCGCGGCGGCCGCCTCGGCGCATCGCAGCACGCGGTCGGCGATCTCGCGCGCGTAACCGGTCGTGTGGGCGCGGCACAGAAACTCGCACGCGGCCTTCTCGGGAATGATATTCACCGCCTGGCCGCCATTGGTGATGATGCCGTGGATTCGCGAACCGTCGCGAAAATGCAGCCGCGCGGCGTCGACGCTCTGGAAGGTCTGGAGCACCGCCGCCAGCGCGCTCGCGCCCGCCCACGGCGCCGCCGCCGCATGCGAGGCGTGCCCGTGGAACGTGAGCCGCAGGTGGCGCGTGGCGAGCGTGGGAAAGGTGGCGAACTCGCCGTCCACCGGATGTGCCATCATCGCGACGTCGACGCCTTCGAGGGCGCCCTTTTCCAGCATGATGATCTTGCCGCCGCCCCCTTCCTCGGCCGGCGTGCCGAGGATCACGACGCGTCCGGGCAATTGACCGCGTATCGCGGCGAGGCCGGCGAAGGCCGAGAGCGCCGCGGTGCAGATGAGGTTGTGGCCGCAGGAGTGGCCGTTGGGCAGCGCGTCGTATTCGGCGAGGATGGCGACGGTGGGTTCCGGCTTGTCAGACTCGCCGGACTTGCCGGACTTGCCGGACTTGCCGGACTTGCCGGATTTGCCGGCTTCGGCGCGGAAGGCGGTTTCCAGCCCGGCCACGCCGCGTTCGACCTCGACTCCCAGTTCGCCGAGCGCGCCGGCCAGCAGGCCGGCCGCGAAGCGCTCCTCGAACTTCAGTTCGGGATGGGCATGGATCTGGCGGCCGAGGCCAATCGCCTGATCCTTGAAGCGATCGATCGCACGGCAGATCTCGTCATGAACGGCCATCGGGGACTCCTTGGACGCTTGCGTTCGCGCGATTGGCGGGAACTCGCCTCGTGCAATGCCCACGACGCATGCTACCAGAGCACGCGGGCCGCGGTCAGCCGCCGCGGCGCGGGCCGCCGAAACGTTTGGCCAACTCCGAAGTCTAGGTTCCGCCCACGCCGCTTAAAGTCGCGGCGATTGCTCCGGCGCGACCACCACCGCGACCGCGCATCCGGCGCGGCGCAGAATCTGGTCGACCCGGCTGCCGAAGTGCAGGCGTTGCTCGGCCGAACGGAACAGCGCGCCCATCATGAGCAGGTCGAATTCCCCCTCCTTGAGCGTGCGCAGGATGACGCTCTCGGGGTTGACGCCGGTTTCAATCCGGGTCGCGACGTTCAGTTCGAGCTGTTCGGCAAGTTCGCGGATTTCACCCACGGCTTCCTCGCCTTCGCTGCCTGCCGCCGTGCCGCCGGCGAGCGTGCGCCAGTCCAAAATCGAGCGCTGGCGGACATAGAGCGCCGTGGTTTCGGCGCCGGCCGCATGCGCATAGAGCATCCCGACCGCCGCGCCCAGGCGTGCGAACGACGCCCCGCTAACCGGCACCAGCAGCTTGCGCATCGGCATCGCGGCGCGGGCGTTGCTCGCGATCACCACCGGCGCGCGGACGGCCGCGAGCAGGCCGCGCAGTATATCGCCGCCGAGCACGGCGTGGCCGTGGACGTGCGAGGCGCCGGCAAAGATGGCGTCGTAGCCGCGTTCGCTCTCCTGCAGAATTGCCTCGAGCACCGACTCGCCGCTGCCGATGCGCGGGTAGACGTTGGCGGCGCCCGCGGCGGTGGCGATCTGCTTGAGGCGCGCGAACTGCTCCTCGAATGCGGCGGCGCCGTCGGTGCGCTCTTTGGAATCGCCGGCCGCGGCGTGGAATACGGTGATGCTCGCGTCGGAGGATTTGCCCAGCGTGGCGGCGAGATGGGCCGCCAGTTCCGCATGCGGACCGCCGCCGCTCAGCACCAGCAGCTTCGCGCCCGTGGTGCGCAGCGGCAGGCGGGCCAGGATACGGTCGCGCTCGGCGCGTTCGGCGTCGCCCGGGCGCCGGCTAACTCCGCGCAGCGCCCAGTTGAGCAGGGGCGGTGTGGTTACCGAGGTGACGACCGCGACCGCGACGATTACCGTGTACATCGCGGGCGTGAGCACGCCGAGGCTGAGTCCCAACAGGGCCAGGATGATCTCCATCCCGCCGCGCGCGTTCATCCCGAAGGCGACCGCCAGAGCCTCGCGAAACTCAAGCCCGCCGAGTTTCCCGCCCAACAGGGCGCCCGCGATCTTCGCCGTACACGCGACCGCGAGCACGATCAGCGGGACGCAGAAGCTCGCGAGCGCCGCGAGATTGGCCTGCAGGCCCGAGTAAGCGAAGAACACCGGCGCCATCAGGCCCATCGTGACCGCCTCGATCTCGGCGCGGTCGCGGGCCCGCACGCGCGGCGCGCGGCCCAGCATCAGCCCCGCGACGAACGCGCCGAAGACCGCGTGCAAACCGATCGCCTGCGTGACGATCGCGCAGGCGAACCCGACCAGCACCATCGCGCTGAACTTTCCATGCTCGGCCGCCCCGCGATCGTCCACCCAGCGCATCAGCCACGTCACCAGCCGCACGCCGGCGAAATAGCAGAACGCGATGAAGGCGGCGGCCTCGCCGAGCAGCAGGCCGATCGAGGCGGGCGAGAGTGCGCGCCCGCTCGCCAGCCCCGCGACCAGCGACAGCAGGAGCCATCCCGTGGTGTCGTCGATCAATCCAGCGGCCAGAATCAGCATCCCCAGCTCGCGGCGCATCAAGCCCAGCTCGATCAGAATCTTGGCGATCACCGGGACCGCCGAGATTGCGATCGCCACTCCCATGAAGAGCGCGAAAATGAGCCGCTGGTCCGGAGCGGCGAGGTATTGCGCGGGCAGCATCAGGCCCAGGAGCATCCCCGCGCCGAACGGAATCACCATCCCGCACACCGACACGCAGGCGGCGGCGCGTCCCTGGCCGCGGAGAATGTCGAGGTCGGTTTCCAGCCCGATGTAAAGCAGCAGCAGGATGGCGCCGGTCCAGGCGAAGGCCTCCAGCAGATGGCGTGAGATCGGGTCGCCGCCAAAAATCGCGGCAGACAGGCCCGGCGCGAGATTGCCAAGTACCGAGGGGCCGACGATGACTCCGGCGAGCAGCTCGCCGATGACCGGAGCTTGCCCGAGACGCTTCAGCAGATCGCCCAGCGTGCGGCTTACCAACAGCAGCACGGCAAGCTGGATCAGGAAGCGAAGAATCTGCGCTTCGCTCAAATGTGACAACCGATGCTCCAGGGGAAAAGCGCGCATCCGGCCCGAGGCGCGCGAATCCAGCGATAGCGATCACGCTAGCGACGTGGGGTGGGCGGGTCAACGCGGTAGTTCGGTGGTAGTTCGATCGCGGCGTTAAGTCCGCGCGTCGTGAGACGCGAGCGCGCGCGAATCGCGAGACGACCGCTCGCGAATCGCGCGAAGGCTGCGCCACCAAAACGCGCAAAGCCGCCTCCATTGGGGACGGCTTCGCGCGTTGAACCGCCGAGTTGAACGCTTACGGCTAAACGCTCACGGACGGATGCGCGTGACCGGCTGATCGGCGATTTCGGAGGGCTTCTCGCCCATCGCCTCGCGATGCTGCTTGTAGTCGTTCATCGCGGTCATGATTCCAGCGACCGACTTGTTGAACAGCAGCTCGCGCTGCCCGGCCGCCCATCGCTGGGAGTATTCGATTTCGGCCACCGTGCCCTGGAACTGCGGCATCACGTAGCGCGCGAACAACTCGTACGAGCGCAGGGTCTTCTCGCGCGAAGCCCATTCGTGGGCGAGGCCGAGCAAGCCGCCGAAGCCGCCGCTGGCCTCCTGGACCTCGCGGATGCGCGCGATCGCGTCGTCGGGAGTGCCGACGATCGCGCCGCCGCGCGCCACCATCCGATCGACGGTCATCTCCTCGCGCGGCTGGCCCGGGTATTCCTCGAACTGGATCTTGGCGCCCAGCGTGTCAATGAAGTAATCCTGGATCCAGGAGTTGCCGCCTTCGCGGATGTCCTTGAGCGCCTCCTTCTTCGAATCCGCCAGATGAATCGGCATCACCATCCGCCAGTTGGCGCGGCTGACCGTCTTGCCATGCTCGGCGGCGGTCTCCTCCGCCACCGCCCATCGCTTGGCAGCCCCTCCAGGCCGCCGGTGGCGAACGCCGCGACCGACAGCACGCCGCATCCGAGCTCGCCCGCCGCGACCATCCCCGAGGGCGAGATCGTATTGGCCACGAAGATCGGCATGTGCGGCTGCTGGTAGGGCTTGACCTGGAGGTGGGCGTCGTTGAGGCGGAAGAAGGAGCCGTCGAGCGTGATGCCGCCCTCCTCGGTGAAAAGCCGCATTATCGCCTTGACGCCTTCGACCATCTGGCGGCGCTGCTGGGTCGTGTCGATCGCCAGCATGTGCGCGTCGGCCGCGAGCGCACCCGGACCGCATCCGAGCATCACGCGTCCGCGCGTAAGATGGTCGAGCAGGGCGTAGCGGTTCGCGATGTTGAACGGGTTATGGTACGGGACGCTGACCACGCCCGAACCGAGCATGATGCGGCGCGTGCGCCCCGCGGCGGCGGCGATGAAAATGTCCGGCGACGAGATGATTTCCCATCCGGAGGAATGATGCTCGCCGATGAAGACCTCGTCATAGCCGGTACGGTCGAGCCATTCGATTAGTTCGAGGTCGCGCTCGAAGCACAGGGTGGGGTTTTCGCCGGCGCGATGGAAAGGCGCCATGAAAATGCCGAATTTCATCCGGTCCTCCTTGCGCCCGGCCCGCCGGGCAGCCCGCGAGGGCTTCCACGCCACCTTACGACGGTGCCTATCGCGGGGACAATAGCCGAAACGGGGACGGCCCGGATGCGTCTAATTGATTGAGGGAAATAGGAGCGGAGATCGAGGGAAGCGGGAGAAATCGAATAAAGGTGCCCCGGGCGAGCGTCCAACCTTATCCCGGCTTGCTCAAGCCGGGGGCAAATAGGAAGATCAAAGCATCGGATAACGCCTGGAGCCTTAGGGGTCCGAGGTTGGAAATTTGCAGTCGAGGACAGTCGCAATGCTGAGCTTAGGGGGCCGCATCGGCTGCGGTCGGGCGGCGAAAGCGACGGCGGTGGTGGCGATGCTCGCGGCCTTTCTGTGTGCCGCGTCCGGACCGGCGGCGGCGCAACAGCATGGGTATGTTCCGCCGCCTCATCCACTAAACAACCAGGGCGGGTCGGTGCTCGAGTTGCCGACGACGCCGGCCAATCAGCAGGGCAACGACGCGCTCACGATGCCGCAGCTCAATCCGCGGCTCAATCCGCAGCCGGGGCAGGAGTTGGAGTTGCCCTCGCGCGAGCTGCGCAATCAGTCGGGCTACGAACAGGTGACGGTCACGGTGACCGACCAGAACGGCCGCTACGTGACCGGCCTGCAAAAGGGCGACTTCCGTATCTACGTCGACGGCATACAACGGCCGCTCGAGTTTCTGCGCCAGGACCTCAATACTCCGGTGTCGGTTGGAATCCTGGCCGACACCTCGGGCAGCATGGAGCCCAAGCTCCAACAACTGCGCGCCGCGATTTCGCAATTTATCGGCGACCTCAACTCGCAGGACGACGTGTTCCTGTTCGCGTTTTCCAACCGCCCGTTCCTGCTCCAGCCGTTCACCACCAACCATTTCCTGGTCAGGAGCCGGCTCGCGCTGCTGCACGCGTACGGCCAGACCGCGCTGTTCGACACCATCATGGACGGCCTCATCATGGTGAGGCATGGGCGCTACGATAAAAAAGCGCTGCTGGTGGTGACCGACGGGATGGATAATACGAGCCAGGCGACGTTGCAGCAGGTGGTCGGGCAGGCGCGGCGGATGGGCGTGCTGATCTATTCGATCGGAATCGGCGACCCGAACTCGGGCGGAATGGGAATCGCGATAGGGCCGTTCATGTTCGGCGGCGACATGGACCATGTCGATACGGAAACGCTTACCGCGCTCTCCACCGAGAGCGGCGCGCGCACCTTCGTGGTGCGCGAAGTCGGCGACGGTGAGGCGCTGCGCCAGGACTGCGCCGCGATCAGCAACGAGTTGCGCGAGCAGTACACGGCCGGCTTCGTGGCGCCCGACCCCTCGCGTCCCGGCTATCGCAGCCTGCGCGTCGACGTGCCGGGCAGGCCTGAGCTTTCGGTGCGCGTGCGCAAAGGCGTGACCGTTGGTCCGGGCACCGAGTACGCCGGACCTGACAGCGGTCCGTAGGGCGCCGTTGGTCGGCGCAGAGCGCCGGTAAGAGCCTGCGCGGCGGGGGACGCGCCCATCGGGCGCGTCCCCCGCCGCGTTTCATGAGCGCGGGCGGCGCTATGCCCGGGTGGCCTGCGATTCATATTGATCCCGCAGCTTCTCGGCCCAACTCTGCACAGACTCCGCAAGCCGGTCGACGCGTGAGTACTCGCTATCGCCGACAACCGCTTCAAACCCCTTCCGGAGTTTTCGCGCAGAATCTGACTCACCGTGCAAGGCTTTGATGATGCACGCAGTCTCTTTTGCCGGTCCGTCAGATGGCAACACTCCGGATGGCCACTCGTCGCGGTGCTTAAAATAGTTGGCGAGTCCGTCGATCATGGCGACCTGAGTGTACTTTATAGCTATAGGGCTGCACCTGCCCAACAGGTTACTCCTGAATTTGGTTTTCTTGGTTTTCTGCTCGTTCGCTATGGGTATCCTTCCGCAGACTGAGACCACGTTCGTAATGAAGACCTGACAGATGACGAAGCAGAGACCCAGTAAGTTTTCGATGGCCTCGCACACCATGCATACGAGAGGGTTTTCGTCCTTTTCGTCGGAAGTAGCCGCCGAAAGGCCGATCCATGTGACTTCTTCCTGAATTGCCTTTCCTATCGGTGCCAATGCTTCCAATGGGAGCACATTGGCGCCGATCATCTGGACCAAATTATGCCTCTGCTTCCGTCCCTTTTGATTCGCCATCACACGTTTCCCTCGATTCGTTGGCATCGTCTGCGGCACGCTCTTAAATAGGTTATTGAGGTTATATATGTTTGACTAAATTTGCGTATGACATGCACATTATGGCCGGCCTCGTCACGCGGAGCGGCTTATGCAAGGTAAAACGGTCGAATTAAAATGACTACGGCCTTGATCGCCCCATCGCAACACGGCGCGCTTTTCCCGCTACGCGCTCGCGCCCTATGGCAATAGCACCCAAGGCAGGTCGAGCACCGGCGTCGCGACATCGGCCTGCGAGAGCATATCGTGGACTTGTCCGCGATGGTGCGTTTCATGATTGAAGATATGCGCCAGCAGCATCCGCGTCGGTTTCCGACTCGACCTGCCTTCGGCGTTGACCCAGGCGATCTCGCCGTCGAGGAATTCTTCGCCGAGGCCGGCGGCGAAGCGCTCGATCCGCTCGTCCTCGCGCACTCGCGCCGCGCGTAACTCATCGAAGTCGTCGTACAGGATCGCGTCGAGATGGGCCGACGACGCGGTGCCACCCTCGAAGCGGGTCATCCAGTTGCGGTCGCCGACCATGATGTGGTTGAGCGTGCCATGGATGCTTTTGAAAAACGCCTGCCGATTCTTTTTGCGCTCGGCATCCGAGAGCTTGGCGCAGCAATCGTACAATCGCTCGTTGGCGAGGCGATTGTAGCGCGCCATCATCTGGAAATGGGCGACGAGCGGGTTCACTGCGACTTTACCGGGAACGGTGCGACGAAAGTGCGTCCGATGTCCGGGATGACGTTGAGGAACTTGATCTCGGCGAAGTCGCCGGCGACCTGGACCGCCGAGAGCGCCGCGTTGTCGACCCGGATGCGGCGGAAGTGGCGCAACTCCAGCGCCATGAAATGGCACAGCACGGTGCGAATGATATCGCCGTGGGAGACGAACAGCGCGCGCCGTCCGTCGGTCTCACCCAGCGTGCGCATCACCGCCTCGACGCCGCGCGCCTGGACCTCGCCGATACTTTCGCCGCCGGGCGTCGAGCTCAGGATCGGCTCCTCGCGATAGCGCAGGTAGTCCTCGTCGATGATCAGGTCTTCGTAGGTCATCCCCTCCCAGCGTCCGTACTGGACCTCCGCGATTTGCTGGTCTTCGCGAATCGGCACGCCGCCGCCGAGGCCGGCCGCGATTATTTCGGCCGACTGACGCGCGCGCACCAGCGGACTGGTCACGATGAGATCGGGCCTGAGCGCTCGAACGAAGTCGACCAGCCCGGCGACTTGCGCGCGGCCGTGACTATCGAGCTCGACCGGATTGCAGCCCATCACGCGGCCTTGCCGGTTCCATGGCGTCTCGCCATGGCGCATCAGGAGCGCGACGCCGCGCACGCCGCCGGATTGTTTGAGTTTTTCCGCCACGTAAAACGGCCCCAGTGCCATATTTCTCCGCCCGCGCGTTGCTAAAACGTTTGGCGGGCGCCCCAGAAGCGGCACCCGCCAACATTAAAGCCCAAGTACGGGATGGAAACGAGCGGTAGAAGGACGAGAACGCCGGTCCACCAAATCGATTCGTCCGATCGTTCGCCGACTCTCAGCGCCCGGCGGCCGGGGCCGCTTCGGCATGCCCGTTGGCCGCCGCACCTGCGCCTGGCGCCGTCGCCAGTCCGCAGAAGGCCTCGTAGTCGATGAGCCCGGTTTGCGTCGGATGGTCGCTGCAGACGGGGCATTTCGGATCGCGCTTGATCTTGAGCACGCGCACGTAGTCCTTCGACAAGGTGTCGAAGTAAACCATCCGGCCGATCAGCGGCTCGCCCGCACCCAGGATGAGCTTGATCGCCTCGAGCGCCTCGATCGACCCGATTATTCCGGGCAGCGCGCCCAGCACGCCCGCCTCGGCGCACGACGGCGCCATATCCGGCGGCGCCGGTTCCGGATACAGGCATCGGTAGCACGGTCCGCCCTTGGCCGGGTAAAAGACCGTGGCGTTGCCCTCGAAGCGGAAGATCGCGCCGTCGACCAGCGGCTTGTGCGCCAACACGCAGGCGTCGTTAATCAGGTAGCGCGTAGGGAAGTTGTCGCCGCAGTTAACCACGACGTCGTAGTCCTTGATGATGTCCATCACGTTGTCCGAGGTGAGCCGGACCTCGTGGCGGTTGACCTTGATGCCGGGGTTAATCGCGTTGATCGACTTCTGCGCCGACTCGGTCTTGAGCATCCCGACCCGGTCGGTCGTATGGATTATCTGGCGCTGCAGGTTGGAGAGATCGACCACGTCGAAGTCCACCAATCCCAGCGTGCCCACTCCGGCCGCCGCCAGGTACAGCGACGAGGACGAGCCCAGCGCGCCGGCTCCGAGCAGCAGCACCTTGGCGTCGAGCAGTTTGGCCTGCCCCTTCTCGCCGACCTCCGGAATCACGAAGTGGCGCGAGTAGCGGGCAAGCTCGTCGGCGGTGAACTGGCGGTCCGCCGTCCACGGCAGGCCGCGGTCCTTCCAGGCGTTGAAGCCGCCGGTCAGGTTGTAGACGTTCTCGTAGCCCATCTCGCGCAGCGACCGCGCCGCCAGCAGCGAGCGCGTGCCCGAGGCGCATTGCAGGATCACGGGCGTCTTATGGTCGGGCACCTTCTCCTCGACCCGCAACTCGAGGAAGCCGCGCGGGATCCCGACCGCCTGCGGGATATGCCCCTGGCGCCATTCGTCACCCTCGCGGACGTCGAGCAGCACCGTGCCCGGCTTTTCCAGCATCCGGCGCGCCTCGTCGATATCGATCGACTTAATCTGGGCGCGCGCCTCGTCGAGAATATTTTTTGAAGTCTTGGCCATAGCTTTGGACCGTACCGGTTGAGGATTTAATCCTTAGATTACACCATTAGTCATCTATTACGCCAGAGCCAAGAATAACCATCATTTCGGCCCTGTCGAGGGCCCCGTACGGGTTCTTCTCAGCCCCCGAGCATCCGATGCGATTCGAGAATCGAACGAACGAAGTCGAGCACGCGTTGGGCATGGCCGCGCGGAGTGACCTCATGAAAGGCCCGCGCGACGCGGAGATCGGCGTTGAGTACGAAAGTCGAACGCGCGGCGACTCCGCTGCGGAGCACGCCAAAGGCGCTCGCCAACTCGCCCTTGGGGTCCGAGAGCAGGACGAACGGGAAGGCGTGCTTTTCGGCGAATGCGCGATGGGATTCGACCGAATCGACGCTGACCCCGACGACTGTGCACTTCAGCGCCGCGAAGGCCTCGTCGAGGTCGCGGAACTCCCGGCCTTCGACCGTGCATCCGGGCGTATCGTCGGCCGGGTAGAAGTAGAGCACGAGGCCGTGGCCGCGAAATTCCGCCAGCCGGTGCTCGACGCTGTGCTGGTCGCGAAGCGCGATCTCGGCCGCTGCGCCCAGGTCGTCGCCGGCGCGCAACCCCTCAGTGGACGGCATGAGCCTCGGCCTCGCCGATCGCGCGGCGCGCGGCGAACTTGATCGCGGCGTTGTCGATATTCACCGAGCACAACGAGCCGCACATGCTGCATACGTTGGAGCCCGAGGCTTCGCTCTCTTCCTTGTAACGCCGCGCCTTGTCCGGGTCCATCGCCATCGCGTACATGCCCTCCCAGTTAAGGGCCTTGCGATAGCGCGACATCTGGTCGTTCCAAACCTTGGCCGCGCGCACGCCTTTGACGAGGTCGCCCGAATGCGCCGCGATTCGAGTCGCGATTACGCCCTCGCGCACGTCGTCGATATCGGGCAGGCGCAGATGTTCGGCCGGGGTGACGTAGCACAAGAAGTCGGTGCCGGCGGCGGAGGCGATTGCGCCGCCGATCGCGCCGGTGATGTGGTCGTAGCCGGGGGCGACGTCGCAGGTCAGCGGGCCCAGGACGTAGAACGGGGCGCCGCCGCAGATGCGCTTTTCGAGCTGCACGTTGGCCTCGATCTGGTCGAGCGGCACATGGCCCGGCCCCTCGATCATCACCTGCACGCCGGCGTTGCGCGCGCGCTCGGTCAGCTCGCCCAGCACCAGCAGCTCGGCGATCTGGCCGCGATCGGTGGCGTCGCCGGTGGCGCCGGGGCGTAGCCCGTCGCCGAGCGAAATCGTCACGTCATGCTCGCGCAGGATCGCGCAGACCTCGTCGAAGTGCTCGTAGAGCGGATTCTCGCGCCCCGTGCGCTCCATCCAGGCCGCCAGCAGCGCGCCGCCGCGCGACACGATACCCTCGATGCGCTGATGGTGGCGCAGGCGGGCGACGCTCTCGCGCGTCACCCCGCAGTGCAGCGTCATATAGTCGACGCCCTGGCGCGCCTGGCGCTCGATCACTTCAAGAAAAAATTCGCGCTCCAGCTCCATGATCGAGTGCTCGGAGGCGACCTGGTAGATCGGCACCGTACCCAGGATCACCGTGCATCGTGAGAGCAGCTCCGCGCGAATCTTGTCGAGGTCGGTGCCGGTCGAGAGGTCCATCACCGAGTCCGCGCCGAAGCGCACGGCGGTGTAGAGCTTTTCGACCTCTTCGTCGAGCAGTTGATGGAAGTTTGAAGCGCCGATGTTGGCGTTGACCTTGGTGCGCAGCCGTTTGCCGATTCCGATCGCGCGGAAGTCGTGATGGGCGTTGTGCGGGATGACCGCTTCGCCGCTGGCGACGAGGCCGCGGATCTCCTCGGGCGTGAGACCCTCGTCCTCGGCGACCTCGATCATCTGCGGGGTGACGATTCCTTTGCGCGCGGCTTCAATCTGGGTCATGTCGGGCATACCTCTGCTGAAACATTCCAGAGTACTTATACTCCATGCGGACGCCCTTCGTCACGGGCCGCCGCCGGCTGGGGTGCACGAGCGGCAGATACGTCTAAGGCTGCGGCTATTTGCCGGTGGGATGATCCCGCAATTCGTGCCGCAATTCGTGCCGCAATTCGTGCCGATCGATTGCCGGAATCTCGGGCACCGCGTTAGTGCCGTCGTCCTTCCAGGCCGGCGGCCGATCGCGTTCGCTGTAGGTCTTGAGCTCGGGGCGCATCGGGTCGTACACCGCGCGCGACTGCTCGTCGTACCACTGGAACATCTCGCGCATGTTGCCCTCGCGTCCCTCCGCGGCCAGCACGCGCGAGCGATGCATCAGTTGCTCCTTGGTCTCGACGAAGTCCTTGCGGTCGAAGCCCCAGATGCGCGGATGGACGTAGGTGTCCATCCGGATCGCATCGCACGGGCAGGCTTCGACGCACAAACCGCAGTAGATGCATCGCAGGGTGTCGATCTCATAGCGCAGCGGAAACTTTTCGACTTCGGGATTGGGATGCGCGCCGGCCTCGATATAGATGCACTGGGCGGGGCAGGCGGTCGCGCACAAAAAGCACGCCGTGCAGCGCACGGAACTGTCCGGGCGCAGCGTTAGGCGATGGCTTCCGCGATAGCCGTCCGGGTAGGTCTTGCGTTCGTCGGGGTACTGGACCGTGGTGGCTGCTTTGCGCTCTTTGGCAAAACCCATCGCGTGCGCGATATGCAATGCCAGATTGCGCATGAAGTGGGCGTTGACCGTCACCAGGCCGCGCAATACCTCGCCCAGGTACAGGCGTTCCCAGCGGGTCATTTGTTCGCGTCGTTTCATTATTTCACTGTTTCACTGTGGATCGGCGTCAGGTCTGGATCGAAGACAGGTTCGTGGCAATGGGATCGCTCGGCGGGCAAGCTCACGTTTCGGAAGGGTCACTATAGGTGGGCGTCGGAATCGCGGTCAAGTTGAGGGCTGGAGGAAGTCCGTCTCCTCGGGGGTCGAGACGCGACCGAGGACGGCATTGCGATGCGGAAAGCGGCCGAAGCGGCGAATGACTCCGAGGTGATGCTCGGCGTATTCGACGTAGCCGGCCATCGCGGGATGCTCCCCGGCGAGCTTATGAAACAGCCGCAGCGATTCGTTCTGGTCGTCCAGGTTCTCGCTGTGCTGGAACGGTAGATAGATGAACGGCCGCCGGACCGGCGGCAGCACGAGGTCGAATCCGCGCGCGACCGCATCTATGGCGATCGCGCGAGCCTTGGAATCGGTGGCAAATGCGCGCGGCGTGCCGCGGAAGATGTTGCGCGGAAACTGGTCGAGCAAGAGGATCAGCGCCAACGCGCTGGACGGCGCCTCCTTCCAGCGATCGAGTTCGCCGCCGGCCGCGCGTTCGTGATCGGCGAGAAAGCCGGCTTTGCAGGCCTGGTCGAAGGCGGCGTCCTGAGCGAACCATAAGCGCTCGTGCGCCGGCTCGGAGCCGTCGCCGAACCAGAACTCGAGAATTTCGTCGACGCGTTCCATCGAGGATTCCTGCGCTTTCCACGCGCTCGCTTCGAACGCGCGATTAGGGAATATTTTGTCTGAGGTTCCGGGCCGCCCGGAAGAGCCCATTGTATGAAAAAAATCATTCATCTCAACGCGTTCAACCAGTGCGCGGCGGCGCTGCAATCATTCGGACAGTTCCGCAACCCGCGCGACCGCACCTCGCGGGAATATACCTCGACGCGTTTCTGGGTGGAGCTCGCGCGCACCCTGGAAGCCGGATGCTTCGACTCCATTTTCTTCGCCGACGTCCACGGCGCCTACGACGTCTACCAGGGCGGCGCGGAGGCCGGGATTCGCCACGCGGTGCAGTTTCCCGGCAACGATCCGACGATGCTGTTTCCCGCGATGGCGCAGGCGACGCGCCATCTCGGCTTCATCTCGACCTACAGCACGACCTACTATCCGCCGTTCCATACCGCCAAGCTCTTCTCGTCGCTCGACCATTTCACCGGCGGCCGGGTCGGCTGGAATATCGTGACCTCCTATCTCGCGAGCGCCTGCCGCAACGGCCTCGGCGAGATGCTCCCGCACGACCAGCGCTACGAGCGCGCCGAGGAATACATGGAGGTGGCGTACAAGCTGTGGGAGGCGAGCTGGGAGGAGGACGCGGTGGTGCGCGACTCGGCTCGCGACATGCACACCGACCCCGCCCGCGTGCATCCAATCCATCACCAGGGCAAATACTTCGAGGTCGAGGGGCCGCACATGTGCGAGCCCTCGGCGCAGCGCACGCCGCTGCTGCTGCAGGCCGGCCAATCGAGCCGCGGCGTCGCCTTCGGCGCGCGCCATGGGGAGGCGCTGTTCCTGGTCTACCCGACGATCGAGGTCACGCGGGCGCGGGTGGAGCGCATCCGCAGCGCCATCCGCGGACAGGGGCGCGACCCCGAGCACGTCAAGCTGGTCCTGGCGCTCTCGGTCATCGTCGCCGAGACCGAGGCGGAAGCGCGGCTGAAGGAGCAACGCTTGCGCTCGTACGCCAGCCCCGACGGCGCGTTCGCGCTGTTCGGCGGATGGACCGGCGTTGATCTTTCGCAATTCCGCGACGACGACGTACTCGACCGCTTTCCTTCGGAGGGAATCAAGTCGGCCGCGCGATGGTTTTCGGCGGTGCATCCGGAACGCCCGCCGCTGACGCTGGCCGAGGCGCGCGAGGAGATGAAGCTCGCGAGCCTGATGCCGCTTATCGTCGGCGAGCCCGCGCGCGTCGCCGACGAAATCGAGCGTTGGGTCGACGAGACCGGCATCGACGGCATCAACCTGGTGCCGATTTACCAGCCCGGCAGCTTCACCGACTTCATCGAGCTGGTGGTGCCCGAGTTGCAGCGGCGCGGTCGCGTCCGCACCGGCTACGACGGCACCACGCTGCGCGAGAACCTGTTCGGCGCGGGCCATCGCCGCCTGTTACCCGACCATCCGGCGTACCGAATCGCCGGCGTCGCTTCGCCGGGCAAACGGATCGTGGCCGCCATCGGCTGAACGTTGCGGTGCGCTGCTCGCAGTGAGCGCCGGATTCGGATGCAGGTGCGGAACTATCGAGGCCGCGATCGCGAGATGGAGATCGCGGCCAGCGCCGAGCCGGTAACGATCGCGCCAAAGGCGAGATGCCACCCGCCGGGCATTCTGAGGCCGCCGCCCGCATCGAGCGCGAAGCCCGCCGCCAGCGGACCGATCGCGCCGCCGGCGAAACCCACCAGCGAATAAACCGCCAGCGTCGCGCCCTCCTCGCCCGGCCGCGCCGTCGCCACCGCGCCCGCGGTCAGCGCGCCCGAATCGGCCGAGATGGCGAAGGCGTAGCCAAACAGCATCAGCACCGTCAGCGCAAAGGAAAAATTTCCACACAACGCGGTGGCGAGACCGACGACCACGCTCGAGATCGCGAATCCTCGAATCAGCCGCTTGCGCGCGCCGCGAATCGCGAACTCGGCGCCGATGATGCTGGCGGGCAGGCTGGTCACCGTGATGACGGTGGCCCAGTTGGTAATCGCCGAGCCGGGCGCGCCGCCGCCGAAGCGGGTCCACGCGAACAGCAGATAGGCGGGCAGCCAGGCTCGAAAGCCGAACAATTCCCATGAGTGGCCGCCGTAGGCGAGCACATAGGCGAGCGCGTCGCGATTGGTGAGCACGGGGCGGAAGTCGAGCGGATGGCGGCGGTTCGCGGGCGCGTCAGGGTCGCGCTCGATCGGTATTCCCCAGGCGGCGGCGAGCATCAGCGACGCGGCAACGATCGAACCGAGCGCGCTCGCCCAAAATGCGCCTGGCCATCCGTAGCGCAGCGCCATCCATCCGCTCGCGAAGAACGACAGGCTCGCGCCCACGCCGAAGGCCGCCGTGTAATAGGGCACGGAACGGATTCGCGCCACTCCTTTGAGCCGCTCGGTCAGGATGCGCAAGCCGGGCATGTAGGTTCCCGCCAGCGCCATCCCGGCCAGCGCACGGAACACCATCGCGCTCCAGAATCCGTGCGCCAGCCATGCGAAGCCGCAACCCGAGGTCACGCCCAGCGCCGCGCCGACCAGATAAATCACGCGCGAATCGATCCGGTCGGTCATCCCGACCAGCGCCGGCACCGCGAGCGCATAGCCGAGCAAGTACGCGCTGCCGATCCATCCGGCCTGCACCGGGTCGAGTTGCCAGCGGCGCGACAATTCGACCAGCAGCGAAGCAAAGGCCGCATAACCCGCCATCGAAAAAATCTCGGCGGCGATGAGGCCCCCGACAAGACGGCCCTTGTTCATCAACTGCGGCGGCAGTGGGGGTAGGGAGGAATCTCGTCGCGGCGAGTGCTTTCCGACCCGCTGGTCGGACAGGTGAACGCGTACGCGACCTTGGTTACTTTGCGCGTCCGTGCGCTGAACAGCACCATCATCACGATACACGGTTCGACCTGGCCCTGGAGTTCGATCACGCGCTCGTCGTGTCCGGTGTCCTTCAGCTTGGGGTAGCGCCGGTGGACGGTTTCCGGGCCAAGGCCGGCGAGCGGCGAGTGGCCGTCCTCGATAATCACGAGCTTGTCGTTGCCGTCGAAGAACAGCGCGTAGCTGGTCTCGGGCGGGTTGTAGACCGTGGCCGGCTCGGGCTGGACCTTGCCGATCTTGACCTCCGGGAAACCGGCCGGCGGGCGCGGATTACCCGGGTAGTCTTGCGGTGCGGCAGGGAACATCTTCACCACGTCGGCGAGCGTGTTGAGGCCGGGCACCAGGTCGCCGATTTTTTTTCCGCTCCGCAGCACGGCCGGCAAGTGAAAAGGTTCGGCCGCAAGCGCAGGCGACGCCGCGGCAAGGGCGAGAACCGTGATGACCGCAAGTATCGGGGGCAGCGCGAGCGCGCTTGAGCTCATTCGCGACCCGCGGCGGAGCGTGATGCGCATGCTATCTGCTTGTCTCATTTTCGGCATTGGTTCAATCGCACAGGCCAAGCGCGCCGCCGCCGCCTCTGTGGCTTTGGTCGGCGGCGCGATCGTGATAAGCCTCGGGAAAGAGCGCAAAGGGTCCGACTTGCACGCGGCGGCGGCGTTTTGAGCGGCGAGAGCGGCGGGACCAATCCCGACTCGGCCCACCTTCGCTTGGCCCACGACGGACTCCGTTTGCGCGTAACGTCAGCGCTCGAGCGAAGCGTAAGTGCGAGGTGAAGCGATGAAGTTCGGCATCTTCTACGAAATCTCCGTACCGCGCCCGTGGGACCGCGAAACCGAAAAACGCGTGTACGACAATTGCCTCGAGCAGGTCGTGCTGGCCGACGAACTCGGCTTCGACCAGGTCTGGGCGGTCGAGCATCATTTTCTGGAGGAGTATTCGCACTGCTCGGCGCCGGAAATTTTCCTCACCGCCTGCGCGATGAAGACCAGGAACATCCGCGTCGGCCACGGCATCATCGTCTGTGTCCCGCAGTTCAATCATCCGATAAAAATCGCGGAGCGCACCGCCACGATGGACATCATCTCGGGCGGGCGGCTCGAAGTCGGCACCGGCCGCTCGGCCACCTGGACCGAGCTCGGCGGGTTTAACGTCAATCCCGACGAGACCAAGAAGACCTGGGACGAATTCGTGCACTGCCTGCCGAAAATGTGGACGCAGGAGCGCTTCGGCTACGAGGGACGCTCGTGGTCGATGCCGGTGCGGACCATCCTGCCCAAGCCCTACCAGAAGCCGCATCCGCCGCTATGGGTCGCGGTCACCAGCCCCGGCACCGAGGTCGACGCGGCCGAGCGCGGGATGGGCAGCCTGGGGCTGACCTTCGGTTCGTTCAAGGAGCAGGCCGAGAAGGTGAAGAATTATCGCCGGATCATTCGCAACTGCGAGCCGGTCGGCGAATTCATCAACGAGAAAGTCAGCACGGTCAACTTCATGTACTGTCACGAGGAAACCGAGAAGGGAGTGAAGAACGGACGCCGGCTGCTGGGCACCTTCAATTTCCTCGCCGCGCAACTGCTCGCCTGCCGCGAGGCCTATCCGACCAAGTCGTACCCCTCGCTCGGCCTTTTGCCGACGCTGCGCCAGGAGGCCGCCGGCCCCGGTGACGATCACGGCGTGCCCGAGGGCATCGCGATCGGCGACCCGGAGCGCGTGCTGCGCGCGTGCAAGAACTGGGAATCGGCCGGCGTCGACCGGATCAATTTTCTGCTCAACGCGCTCGAAACCATTCCGCAAAAAGACGTGCTCGAGAGCCTGCGCACTTTCGCCAAACACGTGATGCCGCATTTCCGCGACGAGAACCACAGCGTCGCCGCCGCGGGGGGCCGCTGATGCCGCCGCGCCTGGGAAAACTCGACGCCAAGGCCTTCGCCGAGAGGGGCGCGCGCGAGATCCTCGGTTACAAGACCGAGCCGTGGACGCTCAAGCAGGCGCAGATCCTGAATTTCAACCACGAGATCGACGATGACCTCGGCGACTATCTACTGCCGCGCACGATGCATCCGGCGATCCCGGCCTATGCGACCTTCACGGTGATCGTATGCCCCGAGAGCCCGGTCGGACCGTTTTCGCTGGGCGAGGTCAAAATAGCCGGCCGCGCAGGCGTGCGCCCGCGCGATTTCGTGCTCCGCAGTTTTTGCGACAGCGCCGACGCGCGCCGCGAACTCGCCGAGCGCTGGGGCTATCCGGCCGCGCCGGGCGAGATCAAGCTGACCGCGCGCCACGACCGCGTCATCGGCCGGGTCACCGCCGAGGGCCGCTCCATCCTTGAGATGGACATGCTCGACCGCGACATGATTTCCGGCAACGACATCCAGTACATCGCGAGCATGCATCTGGCGCGCAACAAGGACGACGGCCAGCTCGTGCTGGTGCAAGTCGATCCGGAGTTTGTATTCTCGCGCGCCGAGCGCGGCCGCCCGCTGCTGCGCACGCTCGACAGCGCCGCCTGGGGCGATACCGGCGGGCATCTCAAGGTTCGCAATCCAATCTCGATGAGCTACGCCGTGGCCGACATCGCGCTGCCCCGGATTCGTTTCATCTGCGATCCGGAGCGCCCGGCCTTCCAGGGAACGACCAAAGTCGCCGCGTAGCTGATATGGATTATGCAGGGGCCGCGCTTGGAGCGGCCCTACAGTTCATGTGGCGGTCTGCGTTACAATAATTGCACATGCGCTGGACCACAGACAAAATCCGTCAATCGTTTCTCGATTTTTTCAGGGAACGCGGCCATCAGATCGTGCCCTCCGCTTCGCTGGTACCCAAGGGCGACCCGACGTTGCTGTTCACCAATGCCGGGATGGTCCCGTTCAAGGATTATTTTCTCGGTATCCGCACGCCCGCGGCGGCGCGCGTCGCCGATTGCCAGAAGTGCCTCAGGATTTCCGGCAAGCACAACGACCTCGAAGCGGTCGGCCGCGATTCCTACCATCACACGTTCTTCGAGATGCTGGGTAACTGGTCGTTCGGCGATTACTACAAACGCGAGGCGATCGAGTTCCACTGGAAGCTGATTACCGAAGTCTGGGGCATCTCCGCCGACCGCCTATGGGCGACCGTCTACAAAGACGACGACGAGGCCGAGCACGCGTGGCTCGAACTGGGCTACCTACCGCCCGAAAGAGTCCTGCGCTGCGGCGAAAAAGACAATTTCTGGGAGATGGGCGAGACCGGGCCATGCGGTCCGTGTTCGGAGATTCATATCGACCGCGGCGTCGCCACCTGCAACCAGAGCGGTCACGCGGATCAGACCGAGCAATGCGCGGTCAACGTCGAGGGATGCTCGCGGTTTATCGAGCTCGCGAATCTCGTGTTCATCCAGTTCAACCGCGACGCGACGAGGAAGCTCACGCCGCTGCCGATGAAACACGTCGATACCGGCACGGGGCTGGAGCGCGTCGCGTCGGTATTGCAGAGCCTGGAGACCGGCAAGCTGCTGGGCAATTACGATATCGATCTGTTCAAGACAATTATTAAAGCGATCGATGCGATTGCGGTGAAGCGTGGTCGGCCAGGTATCGGACATGATCCTCTTGAGGCCGACGTTTCGCGACGGGCCATCGCTGACCATGCCCGCGCGATTGCCTTTTTGATCGCGGAAGGCGTCACCCCGGGAAACACAGATCGCGAATACGTACTGCGGCGTATAATCCGGCGCGCTGCTCGCCACGGCAGGTACCTGGGCATTCATCAGCCATTTCTCGCCGAGATCTGCGAGGGTGTTCGCGCCGCCATGGGAAAGGCCTACGACGAACTGAACAGCCAAGCTGACCGCATTCGGAACGTCGTAACCCAGGAAGAGGAACGCTTTGGAGAAACGCTCGATCGCGGCCTCCAGCTTATCGTTTACGAGAGCGAAAGGCTCACGACTTTGGGCGGCTATACACTGTCTGGTGAAGTCGCCTTCCGGCTCTACGACACGTACGGATTCCCACTCGATCTAACTCAGGACGAGATGCGCCGGCGCGGCTACGACGTCGATGTCGCGGGCTTCGAGCTTCTCATGGAAGAGCAGCGCGAGCGGGGGCGCGCCGCGCGCAAGGAAGAAGTCATCGCGCCCGAAATAAAGATCGGCGCCGGCGCCGCCTCGCGCTTCATCGGACATCATCGCTACGACGCCGACTCCGAAGTCCTCGCGGCTCATCGCGACGGCGAAAATCGCATATTCGTGGTGACCGCCGAAACCCCCTTTTACCCAGAAGGCGGCGGCCAGATAGGCGACCGCGGTGTAATCGAATCCGCCTCCGGCGCGATCCTCGAGGTCGTCGACACGCGCAAGTCCGACGGCTCGATCCTCCATGTCGGGCGCCTCGTGCACGGCGAGCCGGACGATTTCGAGCGCGGACGGCCCGTCAAGCTCATCGTCGATCGCGCGCGGCGCGACGCCGCGATGCTCAATCATTCCGCCACCCACATCCTGCACTACGCGCTGCGCGACGTGCTCGGCACGGGAGTCCATCAGGCGGGCTCGCTGGTCGCGCCCGATCGCCTGCGCTTCGATTTCGCGCACGCGGGCCCGGTTGGCGAGGGCGACCTGGCAACGATCGAAGAGGAGATCAACGCGCGTATCCGCGAAAACGCCGAGGTCGCGACCGTAGAGATGCCCTATGACGGCGCGATCAAGGCCGGTGCGCTCGCGTTCTTCGGCGACAAGTACGGCGACGTCGTGCGCGTGGTGCGGATGGGCGATTTCTCGGTCGAGCTGTGCGGCGGCACGCACGTCGGACGCACCGGCGATATCGGGCTTTTCAAACTCGAGGCCGAGTCGGGCGTCGCCGCGGGCGTGCGCCGAATCGAAGCCGCTACAGGGCAAGGCGCGCTGGAGGCGATTCGCCGCCGCGAGCAAATCCTCGAAACGATTGGCGGTCATCTGGGGGCCCGCGACGACGCGGCGGTCGAGCGTCTCGAGCGCTTGCTCGCGCGCGAGAAAGAGCTTGAGAAAAAGCTCCGCGCGCTCGAACAGAAACTGGTTGCCGGCGACGGTGCGGCGGGCGGCGCGGATGCCGAGAAGGTTCGCGAGGCCGGCGGCGTGAAAGTCGTCACGCGGCGCGTCGAAGGCGTCGACCCGCGGGCGCTCCGCGAGATGGCCGACCGGATGCGTCAGAAATACGGCTCGGTCGTCGTGGCGATCGGCTCGGTGGTCGACGACAAGGTCGCAATCCTGGTCGCGGTCACATCCGACCTGACGAGCCGAATCAAGGCCGGCGATATCGTAAAGCAGATTGCACCCGTCGTTGGCGGAACCGGCGGCGGCCGGCCGGACTTCGCACAGGCGGGCGGACGCGACGCCTCGCGCCTGGACGAGGCGCTGGAACGCGTCGCCGCGCTGGTCGCGCAACTCGCGTCGTGACTCGCGCCGAACCGCACGCTCAATCTGCGCGGCTTAATCTTTGCGTCATGGAGCCGGGCTTTAAAAGCGAGAGCGAAAAGAGCTACGATCCTCGCAACGCGGCAGACACGCGGCCCCGCTTTCCGGGATCCGCACCCCGCGAATAGACGGCACGAGGCTTAGCAAAACCATTTCTCAGCCAGCCACCGAAGATTCTCTCGAGCTCCATTTCGACGACCATCGGTTCTTTACCGATCTTCTCGGCCAGCACGACGCCCATGTTCATGTAATCGAGCAGGCGCTCGGCGTGCGGATCGGGGTCAACGGCAGCACGCTGCGCATCTCGGGCGCCCATCCCGAGCAGGCGCTGGCCGGCAAGGTGCTGAGCGAACTTTACGAAATCGTCAAGCAGGGCCATCCGATTTACCCCAGCGACGTCGAATACTCGGTGCGTATCCTGCGCGCCGACGGCAACGTCGACCTCAAGGACATCTTTCTCGACACCATCTATATTTCCGCGCACAAGCGCGTGATCGCGCCCAAGAGCGTCAACCAGAAGCGTTATATCGACGCCATCCGCTCGCACGATATCGTCTTCGGTATCGGGCCCGCCGGTACCGGCAAGACCTACCTGGCGATGGCGATGGCGCTGGCGGCGCTGATGAAGAACCAGGTTACGCGGATGGTCCTGTGTCGGCCGGCGGTCGAGGCCGGCGAGCGGCTCGGCTTCTTGCCCGGCGACCTGGCCGAAAAGGTCAATCCGTATCTGCGGCCGCTTTACGACGCGTTGCACGACATGGTCGATTTCGACCGCGCGCGCCGGATGCTCGAGCGCGGCACGATCGAGGTCGCGCCGCTCGCCTTCATGCGCGGGCGCACCCTGAACGACTCTTTCATCATCCTCGACGAGGCGCAGAACACGACCTCCGAACAGATGAAGATGTTCCTCACCCGCCTGGGCTACAGCTCCAAGGCGGTGATCACGGGCGACATCACGCAGATCGATCTGCCCAGCGGCAAGCTGTCTGGGCTGAAGGAGGCGCGCACCGTGCTCGCCCGCACGCCCGGGATTTCGTTCGTCTACTTCGACGAGCGCGATGTCGTCCGCCATCGCCTGGTGCAGGCGGTGATCACCGCCTACGAGGCGGCCTCCGAGGGACGACTCGAGGCCTTGCCCGACAACGGACTCAAACCCGCGAAGGAATAGACGGTGGCGGTCGCGCTGCGATGCGAGACCGGCCGCGGGCGGGCGTACGCCATCGGGCTGCGTGCCGACGCGCGGCGGTTGATGGCGCTGGTGGGGCTCGCGGCGTGCGAGCTGTCGATAGTGATCGCCGACGACGCCTTCGTACACGCGCTCAACCGGGAGTTTCGCGGCAAGGATCGGCCTACCGACGTGCTGTCGTTCTCGCAGCTCGAGGAGGCGCACGACGTGCGCGCCGATGGCGCACGCCCGAGTCAGCGCCGCGCGGCTGCGCCGCGCGGCGCTGACTCGGGCCTCGCGGCCG
>Ga0307374_10000648_pt1 | contig 65953 bp, 60 predicted proteins | sample OX3MG_FD_202532 | JGI IMG/M metagenome (GOLD analysis project Ga0307374, IMG submission 202532) | Soil microbial communities from Risofladan, Vaasa, Finland - OX-3 | ecosystem: Environmental > Terrestrial > Soil > Coastal area > Acid sulfate soil | place: Finland: Risofladan, Vaasa | collected... | reverse complement strand
AGGGAACCTGAAACAGCGCGCGGTCCTCGAGGCGGAACGCGCTGAGCGCGCCGCCCCAGACACAGCCGGAGTCCAGCGCCACCAGCCGTTTGCTCACGCTCAGGCCGAGCGCCGACCAATGGCCGCACACGAGCGTCGGTTCCGCGCGCGGCGGGCGCGCGTCGAACCACGGCACGAAACCCGGCGGCGGCTCCACACCCTTTGCGTTGAAGTCCATCGCGCCCGTCAGCGAACAAAAGCGCATGCGCGTCATCGCGTTCACGATCACGCGCAGCCGGTCGGCGCCGACCAGGGCCTCGCTCCAGGCGCTCGGCTCTCCGCCGTAGAGTCTGGCGAGAAAGGCGCGGTAATCGGCCGCGCGCAGCGCGTTCTCGACCTCGCGCGCGAGCTCGAGCGCCCGTTCCAGAGTCCATTGCGGCAGCAGGCCGGCGTGCACCATGGCGTAGCCGTCCTCAACGTGTAGCATGGAGCGGTGGCGCAGCCAGGCGACCAGCGCGCGCGCGTCCGGCGCCGCGAGCACGGCGTCGAGGGTATCGTCGCCGCGCCGGCGCGCCAGGCCCTCGGCCAGGCACACCAGGTGCAGGTCGTGATTGCCGAGCACGACCACGGCGCGTTCTTCCAGCGCGCGCACGAAGCGCAGCACCTCGAGCGATTGCGGCCCGCGGTTGACGAGGTCGCCCACGAACCACAGCCGGTCGCGCGCGCGATCGAATCCGATCCGCTCGAGCAGCTCGCCGAGCTCGTCAAAGCAGCCCTGGACGTCGCCGATCGCGTAGGTCGCCATGAGAAGAAACAGTGCACGCCTTGGGGCAAGGCCGCACAGAGTGCGTCAAGTCCGCAAAAACCTCAAATCCTGCGCTCTACAGGTTCGCCCCCAGGCGCCGGTACTGCACGGCCTCGGCGAGGTGCGCCGCACCGATGTGCTCGGCGGCGGCCAGATCGGCGATGCTGCGCGCCACGCGCAGCACCCGGTGATAGGCCCGCGCGGACAGGCCCAGGCGCGCGATCGCCCGGCGCACGAGCGCCTCGCCCGCGTGGTCGAGCGTGCAATGGCGCTCGGTCTCCTGCGGGTCGAGGCGCGCGTTCACCTTCATCTGGCGCGCGAGCTGGCATTCGCGCGCCGCGAGGACGCGGGCGCGGATGGCGCTTGAGCACTCGCCCTGCGGCGTGGCGAGCAGGTCCGCCTCGCGCGGTGCCGGCACCTCGATCCTGATGTCGATGCGGTCCATGAGCGGCGCGGACACGCGGCTGCGGTAACGGGCAACCTGATCCGGAGTGCAGCGACAGCGCGCCTCCCCGAGATAACCGCACGGGCAGGGATTCATCGCGGCGATGAGCTGGAAGCGTGCCGGAAACTGCGCTTGGCGCGCCGCGCGGGCGAGCGAAATCGCACCCGATTCCAGCGGCTCGCGCAGCGCCTCCAGCACGCTGCGCGCGAATTCTGGAAGCTCGTCGAGAAACAACACGCCGTGGTGCGCGAGCGAGATCTCCCCCGGGCGCGGCGGATTTCCGCCGCCCACCAGCGCGGCGCTCGACGCGCTGTGGTGTGGCGCGCGAAACGCCCTCTCGCCCCAGCGCGCGGCGTCGAAGCCCAGGCTCGAAGCGCAGTGCACCGCGGCCGATTCGAGCGCTTCGGCCTCGCTCAGCGGCGGCAGGATCCCGGGAAAGCGCGCGGCGAGCATGGACTTCCCCGTCCCGGGCGGGCCCGCCAGCAGGGCGCTGTGCGCGCCGGCGGCGGCAACCTCGAGCGCGCGCTTCGCCTGCGTCTGCCCCTTGACGTCCAGGAAGTCCGCATAGACCGGCGGCGCACGACGCGCGCCGGCCGGATGCTCGGCCAGCGGCGCGGCACCGCTCAGGTGCGCGCAAACCTCGAGCAGGCTCTTGGCGGGCAGCACGCGGGACCGCGCAGCGAGCGCGGCCTGGGCCGCGTTGTCTGCCGGCAGCACGAACGCGCGCCCCGCATCCCTCGCCCCTAGCGCCATAGGCAAAGCGCCACGCAGCGGGCGCAGCTCCCCCGTGAGCGACAGCTCACCCGCAAATTCGTGCCCGGCGAGCGCGTCGGCCTGCAATTGTCCGGTGGCCGCGAGGATGCCGAGGGCAATCGGCAGATCGAAGCGGCTCGAGTCCTTGGGAAGATCAGCGGGCGCGAGGTTCACGGTGATGCGCCGCGCCGGGAACTCGAAGCGCGCGTGGTGCAGCGCTGCGCGCACCCGGTCCTTCGCCTCCCGGACCTCGGCATCGGGTAACCCGACGATGTGGAATGCGGGCAACCCTGGTCCGAGGTGCACCTCGACCGTCACCGGCGGCGCCTCGACACCCGCGAGCGCTCGGCTCGCCACGACTGCGAGCGACATGACTTTCCCCCCATTTCGCCAAACGCAGGGGCGAGGCGACGGTTTACGCGGGCGGTTTGGGGCCGGTGCGGGCTTCGAGTTCGACGATGCGCGTCTCCAGCGCGGCGAGCTTCGCCTGCGCGCGCTCGAGCAGCCGCTTCTGGACATCGAAGTCCTCGCGCGCAACCAGATCGAAGCGCTCGAAGAAGGCAAGCACCAAGGCACGCAGATTCTTTTCCAGATCCTCTGCCGGCGCGCTGCGTGCCGCTTGCGCGAGGCGCTCACCCAGCTCGTCGAACACGGACCTTTGGATCATGAGCGCGGCGTAACCGGTCCAGAGAAGCGCGTGTCTAGCACGCACCGCACCGATGCTGGGCAGTCCACGGCCGAGATGCACCAGCTTGGTGCCTCCGGCGGCATTGCGTCCGGTGCAATACCTTCAACACGCTGAAAAATAAAGAGATGTTTCATGGCATAGGAGCTGCTTAGCGTAACTCGCACGTTCTTCACTTAGGGAGATTTCGACCATGCGCAAATCCATTCTCGCACTTTCCGTTGCCGCTGCTTTGGCCGCTCCTGCGTTGGCCAGCGCAGACCAGCCCGCCTCACCAGTCACGGCCAACGTAACGCTCGCGTCGCAGTATATCTATCGCGGCATCGCGCAATCGCGCGGCAAACCCGCCATTCAGGGCGGCTTCGACTATACCAACCCGAACGGGATTTACGTCGGGACCTGGGCGTCAAGTATCAGCTGGATCAGCGACGCCGCCACGAGCTCCGCCATCAGCGCGCCGATCGAGATCGACGTCTACGGCGGTTACAGGGGGTCGATCACCAAGGATCTGGGCTACGACGTCGGCATCCTGACCTACAACTACCCCGGTACCAACATCTCGACCGGCGCCGCCAACCCGGACACGGTCGAGCTCCACGGCGCACTGAGCTACGCCTGGCTGACCGCCAAGTACTCGCTGACCACCGGCACCAGCCTGTTCGGCTGGGTCAAACCGGATGGCGGGAAAACCACAGGCAGTGGTTATTTTGAGCTTAACGGCGCCTGGGACATGGGTAACGGGCTCGGCCTCAGCGCCCACGTCGGCCACCAATCCGTCAACGGCCTGAGCGACGCGAGCTACACCGACTATAACGTCGGGGTCACCAAGGCCTTCTCCGTCGGAACCCTTGGCCTGCTCTATTCCGACACCAACGCCAAGAGCTGCGGCGACGCCACTCCCATGTACTGCAACACGTTGTCGGGCACGGCGAATACCTACGACCTCGGCAAGGGTGCCCTGGTGCTGAGCTTTTCCAAAACGTTCTGAGAACAGCCCATCGCGACGGGTGCCGTCGGCGCCCGTCCACCCCGGAGAGAGAACCATGAAATTTGTCACCGCAATCATCAAGCCGTTCAAGCTCGACGAGGTCCGCGAGGCCTTGTCGGGGATCGGCGTGCAGGGAATTACCGTGACCGAGGTCAAGGGATTCGGCCGGCAGAAAGGTCACACCGAGCTGTATCGGGGCGCCGAGTACGTGGTCGATTTCCTGCCGAAAGTGAAGATCGAGGTCGCGATCAAGTCGGAACTGCTCGAGCAGGCGATTGAGGCGATCGAGAAGGCCGCCAATACCGGGAAGATCGGCGACGGCAAGATCTTCGTGTTCGATTTGGAGAAGGTCATACGCATCCGCACCGGCGAAACCGATGCGGCGGCGCTATAGGGAGATCAAGATGAGAAAGCTCTTTTCAATCCTCGCGCTGCTGGCCCTGACCGGGGCCGTTGCCGCTCCGGTCTCGGCGGACGTCAGCTCGGCTACGCCCGTGCTGCTGGCGCAGGCGACCCCGGCGCCGGCGGCCGCGCCGGCCCCCGCTGCGGCGCCAGCGCCCGCGGCCGCCGCGCCCAAGGAAGCGGTGTCGGCCGATGCCGATCCCGCCATCAACCCCGGCGACACGGCCTGGATGATGACTTCCATGGCGCTAGTGCTGATGATGACGATCCCCGGCCTGGGATTGTTCTACGCCGGCATGGTGCGCAAGAAGAACGTGCTCGCGACGCTGGCGCAGAGCTTCGTCGTCACCTGCCTGGTCACGGTGCTCTGGTACATGATCGGCTACACGCTCGCGTTCACCAACGGCGGCTCCTTCATCGGCGACCTGTCGCGGCTGTTCCTGCACGGCATGGGCAAGACGACGACGAGCAGCCTCTCGGGCGCAGTGCCTGAGTCAGTGTTCATGAGCTTCCAGATGACCTTCGCCATCATCACCCCGGCGCTGATCGCGGGCGCCTTCGCCGATCGCATGAAGTTTTCGGCCGTGGTCTGGTTCATGAGCCTGTGGCTGATTTTCGTGTACGCGCCGATCGCGCACTGGGTGTGGGCCCCGACCGGCTGGCTGGCCAAGATGGGCGCGCTCGACTTCGCCGGTGGCACGGTGGTGCATATCAACGCCGGCATTGCGGGCCTGGTTTGCGCACTGGTGCTGGGCAAGCGCCTCGGCTACAACAAGGAGCCCATGGCACCCCACAACCTGGTGCTGACAATGATCGGCGCCTCGCTGCTGTGGGTGGGCTGGTTCGGTTTCAACGCCGGCTCCGCGGTCAGCTCGGGCGGGCGCGCCGGCATGGCGATGACCGTCACGCAGATCGCCACAGCCACGGCGGCGCTTTCGTGGATGTTCGCCGAGTGGATGGCGAAAGGCAAGCCCAGCCTGCTGGGCATGTGCTCGGGCGCCGTGGCGGGCCTGGTCGCCATCACTCCCGCATCGGGCTTCGTCGACCCGACCGGCGCCTTCGTCATCGGCATCGCCGGGGGCGTGATCTGCTTCTGGACCGCGACCTACATGAAGAACATGATCGGCTACGACGACTCGCTTGATGCCTTCGGCGTGCACGGTATCGGCGGAACCGTCGGCGCTATCCTGACCGGCGTGTTCGCGGTCAAGGCGATCGGCGGCACTGCGGGCGTGCTCGAAGGCAACGGCGGGCAGCTGCTGACCCAGCTCATCGCGGTGGGCGCGGTCGCGGCCTACGATGCGGTCGTCACCTACATCATCCTCAAGGTGGTCGACGCCCTGGTCGGACTGCGCGTGACCGAGGAGCAGGAGCGCGAAGGTCTGGACATCACCCAGCACGGCGAACAAGTGATCTGACCATCACCCAGCACGGCGAACAAGTGATCTGACCGCGCTACACCGCGTCGCCGGCTCCGGCCGGCAACGCGCGGCGGGACTGCAGGACGGACCTTCGGGTCCGTCCTTTTTTTACTTCGCGAGCTTGTCGAGCAGCGCCAGCAACTGCTCGCGCTCGGCAGCGGAGAGCTTCCCGGCGACGCGTGCTTCGTGCGCCGCGATCGCGCGCTTCATGCGCGCGAGCAGCGTTCGGCCCGGCCGCGTGAGCCACAATCCGTTGGTGCGTCGATCAGTCCCGCGTCGCCGCTCGATCAGGCGGCGCTGCTCCAGCTGATCGAGCACGCCGACCAGGGTCGAGCGGTCCAGACCCACGGCCTGCGCCAACCGGGTCTGCGTCACTCCCGGGTTGGCCTCGATCAGCACCAGCACGCCGACGCGTCCGGGGGTCAGATCGGGCACGCTGGCTGTGAAGTCCCGGAACACGGTCTGCTGGGCCAGGCGCAGCCGGTAGCCGATCAGCCCGGGCAGGGGCCCTTGGTCCAGCTCGGCGCCCGCGGCGCTGTCACGGCGAATGCGCGTCATGCGGCTGGCGGGGGGCATTTAGTTTGGTACCCAAACAGTTTGACATCTCAACGAATGGCGCGCTAGCATCCTATGCCAGCCAAGACCCGTACGCAACCGGCGTCCCTCCGTCTCGACTCCGCTGCCGCACCCATGCACATCGCGCTCGAGGGGCACGACCAGCCCATTCCGGTCGAGGCCGGGGACACCATCCTCGAGTCGCTGCTGCGCGCCGGGGTGGCGTTTCCGTTCTCGTGCCAGGCCGGCAACTGCGGCACCTGCAAATGCGAGCTGGTCAGCGGTGACGTGTTCGAGCTGGAGTACTCGGAGCACGCGCTCGCGCCGGAGGAGCGTGCCAGGAACATGATTCTTGCCTGCCGCACGCAGGTCTGGGATGACACCGCCATACGCCGGCTCGACGCCGAGGAGCTGGTGGTACACCCCTCGCGCGTGATGCGCTGCCGCGTGCTCGAGCTCGAGGATCTGACGCACGACATCAAGGGCGTACGCCTGGCGATCGAGGCGGGCGGCCCGTTCGCGTTCTCCGCCGGGCAATACGCGCAGATCGAGTTTGCTCCCGGCCTGTCGCGGCACTACTCGATGGCCAGCGCCCCGGACGAGCCGGAGTTGGTGTTCCATGTCCGCCACATGCCCGGCGGGCGCACCAGCGCCTACGTCGCGCAACAGCTCAGGGTCGGTGACAGGGCGAAAGTTACCGGCCCCCTGGGCGTCGCCTATCTGCGCGACAAGCACGCGGGCCCGGTGCTCCTGGTCGCCGGGGGGAGCGGGCTCGCGCCGATGCAATCGATTCTGTGCACCTTGCTCGACCGCGGCCACGGCGCCTTGGTCACGCTGTACGTGGGCGTGCGCAGCGAGCGGGACCTTTACCACGAAGGTCTCTTGAAGGACCTCGCCGCGAAGCACGCCAACTTCCGCTACCACGTGGTGCTGTCGGAACAGAAGGGTGCACGCGGCCGGCGCTACGGGCTGGTGCACGAGGCGGTGGCCGCCGATATGCCCGACGCAGAAGGCACGCTGGCCTATCTGGCGGGCCCGCCGGTGATGGTCGAGACGGCGAGCGCCATGCTGCAGGCGCGCGGACTGGCGCCCCGCCAGATCCACGCCGATGCGTTCTACAACCAGACTTGAGGAGGCTCGGGTGGATCTCAAAGGCAAAGTGGCGATCGTGACCGGCGGCGCACGCGGCATCGGCCTGGCGATCGCCGAGGACCTGATCGCGCACGACGCAAGCGTGGTCGTGGTGGATGCCGGCGTGTCGATCTCGGGCGAGCTGCTCGAGCCGAAGCTCGCCGAGGAGGCGGTGCGCCACATGGACCGCGCGGCCGCCGTGTGCGGCGACGTCGCTGACCCGGCGGTGGCGCGCACCGCGGTCGAGCTCGCCGTCGAGCGCTTCGGCGCTCTGGACATCGTGGTGAACAACGCCGCCGTCGTCCGCGACGCGTTCATCTTCAAGTCCGATCCGCAGGCCTGGGACGCGGTGCTGCGCACCAACCTGACGGGCGCCTACCGGATGCTCGCCGCGGCGACGCCGGTGATGCGCGACCAGGCCAAGACCGGGCGCGCGCCAGGAGCGATCGTGAACATGGTGTCCTCGGCGGGCATTTACGGCAATTACGGCCAGGCCGCTTACGCCTCGGCCAAGGCCGGGCTGATGGGGCTCACGCGCGTCGTCGCGCATGACCTCGCCCGCTCGAAGATCCGCTGCAACGCCGTCGCGCCGTTCGCCGCGACGCGCGTCACCGAAAGCATCCAACCGGCGAACGAGGCCCAGGCGGCCTACAAGGAGCAGGCGCTCAAGATTCCGGCGCTGTACGTGGCGCGGCTGGTCACCTACCTCGCGAGCGACGCCGCCGCCGACGTGAGCGGCCAGTTGTTCGGCGTGCGCGGCCGCGAGGTGCTGGTGTTCTCCCAGCCGCGGCCGGCGCATCGGCTGGTGCAGCCCGCCGGGGGCTACGACCTCGCCGGATTCGCCCAGGGCATCAAGGTGCTCGAGCCCTATTACGCCGACCTCGTGACCGACCTCGAAGCATTCGCATCCGCGCCGGTGCTCTGATTCCAGACCAGGAGACTTGCATGTCCTACCCCGAAGTGAAGACCGTCGAGGACCTCGCCAGGCAACCCGCCGAGTATCAGGAGGCGGTGAGGAAAATCGTGCGCAGCCACGCGCTCAACGAGCTCTACGGCGCGCAGGTATTCGACGAGCCCGCGATCGGCCTGGCGCCGACGCCTTACGCCAAGTGGCTCACCTGCCGCGTGGCGATGGAGGAATACGCCCACCACGTCCGCTTCAAGGAGCTCGCCGACAAGATCGGCGTTGCGCCCGAGGAATACGACACCAGGAACAAGAAGCCGCTGTCGATCTTCGCCTTCCCGCTCAAGAGCTGGGAGGAGTTCTGCGTGATCAAGATGGTCGCCGACCTCGCCGAGATCCTGCAGGTCGAGGACCTGCTCCACTGCAGCTTCGTGCCGCTGCGCAACCTGGCGCGCACCACCATGCCGGAGGAGAAGTTCCACGCCCAGTTCGGGCTCGACTTCTGCACGGACCTGGTAAAGACGCCGGAAGGCAGGCGCAAGGTGCAGGACGCGCTCGAGCGCTACTTCCCGGGCCTGCCGGCGTTCTTCGGTGCCGCGGGCTCGAAGAACAACGAGACGTTCCGCAGGTTCGGGCTCAAGCTGCGCAAGAACGAGGATATGCGCGAGGACTACCTGGTGCGGGCTCAGGGCGTGCTCGAAAAGCTCGGCCTGCGCATGCCCGAAGTCGCGCTGCCGGAAGCAGCCTGATGGGCGTGCTCGAGCTGCACGCAGCCTGGTTCTCCGCGCTGGGCGAGCCGCTCGGCGACGGCGAGCGCGAAGACGTGGCGGCGTATCTTGCGGGCCTCGGCCTCGCGCCGCGGCTGCCGCTGCTCGCGGTGCAAAGCTGGTCCCAGGCAGCCGGGGTCATCCGCAGCCCGGCGGGCGACTGGTGGCAGGCCGAGGAGGCCGAACGCGCCCGTCTCGAGGCGCAGGCCCGGCTCGACCCCGCCGACGCGCAATGGCTCGCGCTGACCGAAACGCTGCACGGTGCCGCTGCGGTGGCCGCGGCGCGCGCCGGCTGCGCCGACCCCGCGCTCATCCGCGCGGCGGCCGGCAGCGCGATCTACGCCGCGCACCAATGCCGCCTCGCGTGCGCCGTGCGCAAGCCCGAATCGCACCCGTTCGTGCGCAAGCACGCCCTGTTCGCGGGCGGGCGCTGGCCGCTCGGCGTGTACGACGGGCGCTTCGCGATTTACTGAGTCGACCGCGGCGAAGATGAGGATCTGCCGCTTCGACGACGACCGCCTCGGGCTGGTCGAAGGCGACCACGTCATCGACGTCACGCCCGCGCTGCAGGTCCTGCCCGCGCTGCGCTGGCCGCTGCCGCTGGGCGATCCGCTGATCGCCCACCTCGATGCGGTGCTGGCGCGCGCGCAGCTGCTGGCCCGCGGCGCGCGGCGCCGTCCGCTGGCACAGATCAGACTCAAGTCTCCGGTCGCCAATCCGAGCAAGATCGTCAACGCCCCGATCAACTATCAGGCCCACATCGACGAAGCCAGGCGCGACCAGGGCATCGCGCACGGGCGCGACATCAAGACGATCGCCGATTGGGGACTGTTCCTGAAAGCGACCAGCGCCCTGGTCGGCCCGGACGAGCCGATCCGCCTGCGCTTCGCGGACCGGCGCAACGATCACGAGTGCGAGCTCGCAGTGGTCATCGGCCGGCGCGCCGATCGCGTGCCGCGCGAGCAAGCCCTCGATTACGTGTGCGGCTATGCGGTCGGGCTCGACATGACGCTGCGCGGCCCGGAATTCCCGAGTTTCAGAAAATCGATCGACAGCTACGCGGTGCTCGGGCCCTGGCTGACTACGCGCGACGAGGTGGGCGACCCCGGCGCGCTCGAGCTCTGGCTGAGCGTCAACGGCGAGACGCGCCAGCGCTCGAACACGCGCCGCATGGTCTACGACGTACCGCGGCTGATCGAATACGCAAGCAGCTTCTATACCCTGTATCCCGGTGACATCATTCTGACCGGGACACCGGAAGGCGTAGGACCCGTGCGCGCCGGCGACGAAATCCGCGCCGGTGTCGAGCGCGTCGGCGAATTCTCGATCCGCGTTGCCGCGGAGCAAACGGCGTGAAGCAGTACCATACCCGCCAATCCGCATCGGACCCATCAAGGTCGTGACATGAACGCCGCCGAACATCTCCTCGGAGCGCCCGCGCTGACGCGCCACGCCGAGCGCATCGCCTTGGTGTGCGAACACCAGGCGCTGACCTACGCCGAATTCGCCGCCCAGGTCAGGCACGCGGCGAGCGCGCTCGCCGCGCTCGGGGTCGCGCCCGGGGACCGCGTGCTGCTGCTGATGCGCGACACGCCAGAGCTGGCCGCTGCGTGGCTGGGCTGCGTGTGGCACGGCGCCGTGGCGGTCGCGCTCAACTCGCAGCTTACCGAGGACGACTACCACTTCGTGCGCTCCGACAGCGGCGCGCGCCTGGCGGTCGTGGAGGACGCGTACGCCGCCTCCCTGCCGGGATTCGTCGCTGCACTCGCCCGCGAGCAGCGCATCGCGATCGCCGGGACGACCCCGGACGGGATTCCGGGCTGGCGCGAGGCGCTGGCGCGCGCCGCGCCCGACGCACCGTGCTACGCGGCGGCCGCCGAGGATGCGGCGTTCTGGCTGTACTCCTCGGGAACCACCGGCAGGCCGAAGGGCATCATCCACACCCATAAAGACGTGCTGCCGGCCGGCCAGGTACTGCGCGAGGTCATCGCGCTCGCGCCGGGCGACAAGGTGCTGGTGACCTCGCGGCTGTTCTTTGCCTACGGCCTGGAAAACGGGTTGCTCGGGCCGCTGTCGGTCGGCGCAACGGCGGTGCTCGACCCGGACTGGACCGACGTCGAACGCGTATGCCGGCTGGTCGCGCGCCACCAGCCGAGGGCGTTCTTCAGTGTGCCGTCGTATTACCGCAGGCTACTGGCGCAGGGAGAACAGGCGCTGGCGCCGTTTCGGGCGGTACGCTACTTCTTCGCCGCCGGCGAGCGCCTGCCCGAATCGATGGCCGAACAGTGGCGCCGCAGCGTCGGCGGGGAAGTTCTGTCCATCTACGGCATGTCGGAGACGTTCTGCGTCGCGATGGTGACCCCGCTCGGCAGCGCGGGCGGCAAGCACACCGGCAAGCCGCTGCGCGGGGTCGAGGCGCGCCTGGTCACGCTCGAGGGCAATGAGGCGGCGGCGGGCGAGCCGGGCGTGCTGTGGCTGCGCCATCCCGCGCTCGCGCTGGGCTACGCCAACCGCAAGGAGCAGACACGCGAGCAGTTTCGCGACGGCTGGTTCTGCACCAAGGACGTGTTCGTGCGCGACGCCGAGGGCTACTATGCGCACCAGGGCCGCGCCGACGAGCTGATCAAGGTGGCGGGCCAGTGGGTCAAGCCCAGCGAGCTCGAGGAGGCGGTGCTGGGCGAGCCCGAGATCGCGGAGGCGGCGTGCGTTCCGGTCCAGGACGCGGACGGGTTCGAGCGGCTGGCGCTGTTCGTCACCGCGAGCGGCGACGCGGATGCGGCGGTCAGCGCCGCCGAGCGCGCCTGCACGGCACGGCTGCCGCGCTACAAGCAGCCGAAGTGGGTGCGCGCGGTACAGGGGCTGCCGCGCACCGCAACCGGCAAGGTGCAGCGCTTCCGGCTGCGTGAAATGCTGGAGCGCGAGCGCGGCGCCAAGGGCTAGAATTTCTTTTTCCGCTCATCGAGGACGACATGGCTTACGCGATTCCGCTTTGGACCCCACCCGCGCTGCCGATCAGCGGCTCGGCCGACACCTTTCCCGTGCGGCGCGTGTTCTGCGTCGGCCGTAACTACGTCGAGCATCAGAAGGAGATGGGAGGCGACGGGCGCGAGGCGCCGTTCTTCTTTCTCAAGTCGCCGCATGCGCTGGTGCCCCTCGGCGGCGAAGTTCACTATCCGCCCAAGACCGCCAATTACCACTACGAGACCGAGATGGTAGTGGCGCTCGCCAAGGGCGGCCGGCGCATCGACGCCAGGAAGGCGACCGAGCACGTATTCGGCTACGCGGTCGGCCTCGACATGACGCGCCGCGACTTGCAGGCGTGGGGCAAGGATCACGGCCGGCCGTGGGCCTTCGGCAAGGATTTCGACGAGGCGGCGCCGTGCAGCGCGCTCGCGCCCGCGGCCAAGATCGGGCATCCATCGAAGGCGGCTCTCTGGCTTACGGTGAACGGCAAAGAGCGCCAGCGGGCGGATCTGGCGGATATGATCTGGTCGGTGCCCGAGCAGATCGCGTACCTGTCCGAGTACTACACGCTCGGGCCGGGCGACATCATTTTTTCGGGCACCCCGGCCGGGGTCGGACCGGTCAAGCCGGGCGACGAGCTGGTGGCCGGCATCGACGGCGTCGGCGAGCTGAAGGTGAGGATCGTCGCGCCACTCTGAGCAGCGCACGCACGATCCCCATGCAGCTCTACACCTACTTCCGCAGCTCGGCCGCATTTCGCGTCCGTATCGCGCTCAACCTCAAGGGGCTGGCGTACGAGCCTGCTTTCGTGCACCTGCCGAAGGGCGAACACCGCAAGCCGGAGTACGCGACGCTGAACCCGCAGGCGCTGGTGCCCGCGCTGCTGGACGACGGTCACCTGCTGACGCAGTCGCTGGCGATCATGGAGTATCTCGAGGAGACGCACCCGAACCCGCCGCTGCTGCCGCAGGACCCGCCGGGCCGCGCGCGCGCGCGCTCGCTCGCGCTGCTCGTGGCCTGCGAGATCCACCCGCTCAACAACCTTCGCGTCCTGCAGTACCTCGTGAAGCAGATGGGGCACTCCGAGGAGGACAAGAACAAGTGGTACCACCACTGGATCCACGACGGCCTGGCGAGACTCGAGGCCCAGCTGGCCTCGACCCCGGGGACGGCGCGCTTCTGCCACGGCGATGCGCCGACCATGGCCGACTGCTGCCTGGTGCCGCAGATCTTCAATGCCCAGCGCTTCGACTGCGACACCTCGCACGCGCCGACGGCGATGCGCGTGTTCGATGCATGCATGCAGCTGGACGCCTTCCAGCGCGCCCAACCCTCGAGGCAGCCAGATGCCGAGTGACGCGACGCAACCCGGAGTGATGGCCGCTGCGGTGGTTGCACATGTTCCCACCCTGTCGCGCGCGGAGATCACCCCCGAGTTCCAGCGCACGCTGGTCGAGGGCGAGCGAGCGCTCGGCGAGGCCTTGCGCGCCGAAAAGCCCGACCTGTGGGTCGTCGCTTCGACCCACTGGGTTTCGACCTTCAACTGGTTCGCGACCTGCCAGGCGGTGCACCAGGGCGTCTGCGTCGCCGACGAGGCGCCCGATCTGGTGCCTGGAACGCCTTATCGCTACCGGGGGGATCCCGAGTTCGCCGGGGCCCTGGTCGAGGAATGGCAACGCCTGGGGATCCCCGCGGCGCGCAACGAAACGCCGCACTACAGCTGGGATTACGGCACCTACGTGCCAATGTCGCATCTCGACCCGCACGCCGAAGTACCCGTCGTCGGCGTGCCGACGGTGCTGATGGCGAACCTCGCGGAGAGCATGCGTGCCGGAGCGACGATCCACGCAGTCGCCAGGCGGCTCGGGCGCCGGGTGGTGCTGCTCGCCAGCAGCGCGCTGAGCCACGCGCTGGTGCGCGGCCGCCAGCACATGCCCACCCCCGAGCGCGTGGCGCTCGACCGGCGCTTCATGGAGTTGCTGCGCACGGGCGAGTTGCAGGAACTCATCGAGTGGATGCCGGCGTACAGCCGCGAGTCCGCCGCCGAGATGGGCGGGCGCGTGCTCGCGCTGATGCTGGGCGGCCTGGACGCGCTCGCCGCGGACGGCGCGCGCTTCGAGACTTCGATGCACGGCGAATACGCGCAGTCCTCGGGCAGCGGCAACGCCGTGCTCTGCGTGCGCGCCCGGGCCTAGTCCGGTCACGGCATGGCCCGCCCGGGGGGCTTGACGCAGGACGATGAATGAACCATCATTCATCCTGAACCGTGGTTCAATCCGGGGTGCGGGTCACCCCATAGCGAAGCGGCCCGCCGCGGGCCGCCCTGGAGCGAGGCCATGAAGCCGCAAGGCGTCACGGACACCGGCGAGGCGCGTTTCGCGCACCTCGGCTGGCCGTTCGTCGCAGAGCCCCACCGCGCGCTCGCGCGCGCGGCCGAGGCGTGGGCCGGCACAGCGCTCGGCGAGTGGACGCACGGCGCCGATGCCGACGTCGTCTGCCGCCGGCTGGTGCGCGAGATGGGCGAGGCGGGCTGGTTGCGCTACGCGGTTCCCGCGGCGTTCGCGGGCGACGGCCGTCCGGGCACGGGCGGCACCGACGGACTCGACCTGCGCTCGATCTGCGTGCTGCGCGAGGTATTCGCCTTCCACGCCGGGCTGGCGGACTTCGCCTTCGTGATGCAGGGCCTGGGCAGCGGATCGATCGCGCTCGCCGGTAGCGAGGCGCTCAAGCGCAGGTACCTGCCGCGGGTGGCCGAAGGGAGCGCGATTGCGGCGTTCGCGCTGTCGGAGCCCGAGGCCGGCTCCGATGTCGCGGCGCTCGCGACCAGCGCGCGGCGCGAAGGCAGCCGCTGGGTCATCGATGGCGTCAAGACCTGGATCTCGAACGGCGGGCTGGCCGATTTCTACGTCGTGTTCGCGCGCACTTCGGGCGAGGGCCCGGCCGCGGGCACCAAGGGCATTTCCGCCTTCGTGGTGGATGCCGACGCCCCGGGCCTGTCGTCAAGCGAGCGCATCGACATCATCGCGCCCCACCCGATGGCCACCCTGCGCTTCAGCGGCTGCTCGGTGCCGGCCGAGAACCTGCTCGGCGAGCCGGGCGGAGGCTTCAAGCTGGCGATGCGCAACCTGGACGTGTTTCGCACGAGCGTAGCGGCCGCGGCGCTCGGCTTCGCGCGCCGCGCCTTGAGCGAAGCGCTGGCGCGCGTCGTGCAGCGCCGCATGTTCGGCCAGACCTTGGCCGATTTCCAGATGACCCAGGCGCGCCTGGCGGAAATGGCCACCGCCGTCGATGCCGCGGCGCTGCTCACCTATCGGGCCGCCTGGACCCGGGACGTCGCCGGGCAGCGCGTGACGCGCGAGGCCGCGATGGCCAAGCTGCAGGCGACCGAGTCGGCGCAGCAGGTGGTCGACGCGGCGGTGCAGCTGTGCGGCGGACTGGGTGTGGTCAGCGGCCATCCGGTCGAGCGGCTGTATCGCGAGGTGCGCGCGCTGCGCATTTACGAGGGCGCGAGCGAGGTGCAGAAGCTCATCATCGCGCGCGAGCTGCTCAAGGGCACGCGAGGCAATCCGTGAACGCCTTGATGCGCGAGCCGACGCGGCCGGCGCGCGGCTCCGCGCACGTGGACAGCTTCGCACGCGACAACCTGCCGCCGCGCGGCCAGTGGCCCGAACTGGTCTTCGACCTGCCCGAGCTGCAGTTCCCGGAGCGGCTGAACTGCGCGGTTGAGATCCTCGATCGCAACGCGCTCGGCGACAATGCGGACCGCCGCGCGATCGCCGGAGCCGACGGGGGCTGGAGCTATCGCGACCTGCAGCAAAGCGCGAACCGGATCGCCCGCGTCCTGACCGAGGACATGCGTCTGGTCCCGGGCAATCGGGTGCTCCTGCGCGCGCCCAACAACCCGATGCTGGCCGCCTGCTGGTTCGCTGCCCTCAAGGCGGGAGCGATCCCGGTGCCGACCATGCCGCTCCTGCGTGCCGCGGAGCTGACGCAGATCGTGCGCAAGGCATGTATCTCGCACGCACTGTGCGACGCCGGACTCGCCACGGAGCTGGAGGCAGCACGCGCGCGCTGCCCGAGCCTGCAGCACCTGCGCTACTTCAACGCCGACGGGCGCGACGCGCTCGAGCGAATCGCCGCCGGCAAGCCGGCCGATTTCGAAAGCGTGGACACCGCGGCCGACGACGTCGCGCTGATCACCTTCACCTCCGGTACCACCGGGGTGCCGAAGGGAACCATGCACTTCCATCGCGACGTGGTGGCGACCTGCCTGGGCTTCCCCCAACACATCCTGCGCCAGTCGAGCGACGACGTGGTCCTCGGCACGGCATCGCTCGCCTTCACCTACGGGCTTGGCGGCCTGCTGCACTTTCCGCTGTATCACCGGGCGAGCACAGTGCTGATCGAGCAGTACACGCCCGAAACGCTGCTCGAGGCGATCGCCCGCAACCGCGCGAGCGTGCTGTACACGGGGCCGACCACATACCGCGCGATGAGCGCTCTTGCGCGGCGCTACGACCTGTCGAGCCTGCGCGCCTGCGTCTCGGCGGGCGAGGCGCTGCCCGTGCCGACACGCGATGCCTGGGAAGACGCGAGCGGAGTGAAGCTCATCGACGGCATTGGCGCCTCCGAGATGCTCTATATGTTCATCGCCGCGGCGGGCGACGAGATCCGCCCGGGGGCCACCGGCAAGCCGATTCCCGGCTACCGCGCGACCGTGCTCGATGCGGAGGGCCAGCCCGTTGCGCCGGGCACCGTAGGCCGGCTCGCCGTCAAAGGCCCGACCGGCTGCCGCTACCTCGCCGACGAGCGCCAGCGCGACTACGTGCAGCACGGCTGGAACTTCACCGGCGACGCCTACCTGATGGACGCGGAGGGCTACTTCTACTATCAGGGGCGCACCGACGACATGATCGTCTCGGCCGGCTACAACATCGCCCCCGCCGAGGTCGAGGCGGCGCTGCTGTCGCACCCCGCGGTGGCCGATTGCGGCGTAGTCGGCTGCGGCGACGCCGAGCGCGGTCAGATCGTCAAGGCGTTCGTCGCGCTCAAGCCCGGACAGGACGGCGGCGCCGAGCTCGTGCGCGCGCTGCAGGACTTCGTCAAGCGCGCGATTGCTCCCTACAAGTACCCGCGCGCGATCGAATTCGTCGACGCGCTGCCGCGCACCGAGACCGGCAAGCTGCAGCGCTTCAGACTGCGCCAACTCTGCGCGGCGCAGCCGCGCAGCGCCGGCGAGCGCAAAGCTTGATCTAGGTCGAATCCTGACACGCGAGCGTCCGCTAGCCTGCGCTTTCCGACCGGAGCCACGACACCATGAAACGTATCGTCTCCCTGACCGTCAATGGCCGCCCGCGCGAGGACGCCGTGGCGGACAACGTGCTGCTGATCGACTACCTGCGCGAGCAGCTCGGTCTCACCGGCACCAAGCACGGGTGCGACGGCGGCGAATGCGGCGCGTGCACCGTGCTGCTCGACGGCGAGCCGCGGCTCGCCTGCCTGACGCTGGCCGTCAGTTGCGAGGGCCGCCGCGTCGAGACGATAGAGTCTCTCGCCCAGAGCGGGCGCATGAGCCGCCTGCAGCAGGCGTTCCACGAAAAGCTCGGCACGCAGTGCGGCTACTGCACGCCCGGAATGATCATGGCCGCGGAGGCGCTCCTGCGGCGCAATCCCGACCCGAGCGAAGCCGAGATCCGCGAGGCGCTGTCCGGAAACCTGTGCCGCTGCACCGGGTACGTGAAAATCATCGAGTCGGTCCAGGCGGCGGCCGGGGCATAGGAGGCACGACGTGACGCAAACCGCATTCGGGGTCGTCGCGGCGCACGCCGGGGGGACCGCCGGACGCCGCACGCCGCTCATCGACGGCGTCGAGAAAGTGACCGGGCGCGCACGCTACACCGCCGACCTGCCCGCCGAGCACGCGCTGGTGGGCCTGATCCTGCGCAGCCCGCATGCGCACGCCGAGATCCTGCGCGTGGACACCAGCCGGGCGCGCGCGTTACCCGGCGTGCACGCGGTGATCTGCGGGGCGGATTGCGACGTCGCCTACGGCATCCTGCCCATCGCGCACAACGAGTATCCGATCGCGCGCGATCGCGCGCGCTACTGCGGCGAACCGGTCGCCGCGGTGGCGGCCGAGGACGAGCGCACCGCGCGCGCCGCGCTCGAGCTGATCGAGGTCGAGTACCGACCGCTGCCCGCGTACTTCACGGCGCCCGAGGCGCGCGCCGAAGGCGCGGTGCTGCTGCACGACAAGAAGCCGGGCAACGTCGAGCGCGAGGTCGAGCACAGCTTCGGCGACCTCGATGCGGGCTTCGCCGCGGCCGATCTGGTGCGCGAACACAGCTACCACTACGCCGAGGTCACTCACGCCCAGATGGAGCCCGACAGCGCGCTCGCCGAGTGGGACCCGGAACGCGAACGGTTGACGCTGCACTCGGTGACGCAGGTCCCCTACTACGTGCACCTGACGCTGGCGCAGTGCCTGAAGATGGATCCGGCCGCGATTCGAGTGGTGAAGCCGTTCGTCGGCGGCGGCTTCGGCCACCGTACCGAGACGCTGAACTTCGAGATCATCGCCGCGCTGCTCGCCCGTGCCGCGGGCGGTGTGGTGAAGATCGAGCTCTCGCGCGAAGAGACCTTCATCATGCATCACGGCCGGCCGGAAACGGACGTGCGTTTGCGCATCGGCATGAAGCGCGGCGGCGAGATCACGGCGGTGGACGCCGAAGTGGTGCAGCGCGGCGGCGCGTATGCCGGCTACGGCGTTGTCACGATCCTCTACGCCGGCGCGCTGATCCACGCCCTTTATCGCCTGAGCGCCGTGAAGTACCGCGGCTTGCGCGTCTACGCCAACACGCCGCCCTGCGGCCCGATGCGTGGCCACGGATCGGTCGATGTGCGCCATGCGTTCGAATCGCTGCTCGATCAGATGGCCGCCGAGCTGGGGCTGGATGCGTTCGCCGTGCGGCGCGCGAACCTGATCAGCGCGCCTTACCGCACCGCCAACGACCTTCAGGTGAACTCCTGCGGCTTGCCCGAGTGCCTCGACTGGGCCGAGCAGGCCTCGGGCTGGACGACGCGCAAGGGCAAGTTGCCGCGCGGCCGCGGCCTCGGCATGGCCTGCTCGCACTACGTCTCCGGCGCCGCCAAGCCGGTGCACTGGACCGGCGAGCCGCACGCCACGGTCAATCTGCGGCTCGACTTCGACGGCTCGGTGACGCTGTTCACCGGCGCGGCCGACATCGGCCAGGGATCCTCGACGCTGCTGGTCCAGATCGCGGCCGAAGTGCTCGGCCTGGGGCTAGCGCGCTTCCGGGTCATCGCGACCGACAGTGCGCTTACGCCGAAGGACAACGGCTCGTATTCATCGCGCGTTTCGTTCATGGTCGGCAACGCGGCGCTCGCCGCGGCGCAGGAGCTGAAGAGGCACCTGCTCGATGCCGCGGCCAGGCGCCTCGAGGTGCAGGCCGCCGATATCGAATGCGCCGGCGAGCACTTCCGCGTCGCGGGTACCGACCGCAGCCTGTCTTACGCGGAGACGGTGCGCGCGGCGCTGGAAAGCAGCGGCCCGATCACGGCCAAAGGCACCTATACCGTGCCGCCCGAACTGCAAGGCGGCAAGTTCCGCGGCGCCGCGGTCGGCCCGAGCCCGGGGTTTTCCTACGCCGCCCAGGTGGTGGAGGTGGCGGTGGACGAGGACACGGGAGTGGTCAGCGTGGAGCGGGTGTGGGCCGCCCAGGACTGCGGCTTCGCGATCAATCCGCTCGCGGTCGAGGGGCAGATCCAGGGTGCGGTCTGGATGGGCATGGGCCAGGCGATGGGCGAGGAGACCGAGTTCCACAACGGCCTGCCGCTGCGCGCCAATTTCATCGACTACCGCTTTCCGACGATGGCCGAGTCGCCGCCGATCGAGGTCAAGATCGTCGAGGCGCGCGATCCGAACGGCCCGTTCGGGGCCAAGGAGGCGAGCGAAGGCGCGCTGGCCGGTTTTCTGCCCGCGCTGACCAATGCGATCTGCGACGCGATCGGCATCCGGCTCGACGAGCTGCCGGCCACCCCTGATCGCCTGTTGGAGGCGATCCATGCGCGACGCCGGGCCGAGCGCCTCCAGGCCGCGCGCGGCGGCAAGACGCCATGAGCATGCTCGCGGATTTCGCGCTGCGCCGGCCGGCGACGCTCGCCGAAGCCGCTGCGCTGCTCTCGGCGCACCCGGAGGCACGGCTGCTCGCCGGGGGCACCGACCTGGTGGCGAACATCCGGCATGGCCTGGACAGGCCGGCACTGCTGATCGATCTTGGCGCCGTGCAGGCCTTGCGCGAGCTCGTGCTCGATCGCGAGGCGTTGCACATCGGTGCCGGGGTCAGCCTGGCGCAGCTCGCGGCCGATGCCGCGGTGCTGCAGGATTTCCCCGCGCTTGCCCAGGCGGCGCGCCTGATCGCCGGCCCCGCGCACCGAGTCGCTGGAACCGTGGGCGGTAACCTGTGCCTGGATACGCGTTGCGTGTTCTACAACCAGAGCGAGTGGTGGCGGCGCTCGAATCACTACTGCCTGAAACGCGATGGCGAGACCTGCCACGTCGCGCCCCAGGGCAAGCGCTGCCACGCGGCCTACAGCGGAGACTTGGCACCGGTGCTGCTCGTGCTCGAGGCCGAGCTTGAGCTCGTTTCCCGGGCCGGGACGCGCCGCGTGCCACTCACCGCCCTGTATCGCGACGACGGTGCGCGGCACCTGACGCTCGAGCACGGCGAAATCCTGGTCAGCGTGCGCGTGCTGCGCCCCGTTGCGGACCTGCGCACCGGTTACCGCAAGGCGCGCGTGCGCGGCGCCATGGATTTCCCCCTCGCAGGCGTCGCGGTGGCCCTCGCGCTCGATGCACACGGCAGGCTGAACACGTTCCGCCTGGGTCTGACCGGGACCAACTCCTATCCCCTGCTGCTGGAAGGCACGAACGCGCTGATCGGCCGCCCGGCCGACGAAGCCGCGTTGAGCGCGCTCGGCAAGCTGGTGCAGAAGCAGGTCAGCCCGATGCGCACCACGGTGACCGCGTCCAACTACCGGCGCCAGGTGGCTGCGGTGCTCGCGCAACGGCTGTTGCGCGAGTTGGCGCAGCCGCGCTGAGGCGGATCAGGCCTGCTTGTCCAGGAAGCGCCGCACCCGGCGCTGGGTCTCGGGCGCGCCGTAGAGGCGGCGCGTCTCGGCGAGCTCGAGCGCGAAGCCGTCGGCGCGCGGATCGAGCGCGGCGCCGATGCAGCGCTTGCAGGCGGCCAGCGCCTGGGGCGAAAACCCGGCAATGCGCTCGACGAGCGCGCGTGTGAACGCTTCCAGCTCGGCGCGCGGAGCGACCCAATGCGCCAGCCCGAGCGCCACCGCTTCGGCACCGCGCACGACTTCCGCGCCCAGGATCAGCCGGCGCGCAAGCGCATCGCCGCACAGCCGTGTCAGACGCTGGGTGCCACCCGCCCCTGGGAGCAGACCGAGCCCGGCCTCGGGCAGACCGACTTTCGCCGTATCGGCGACCACGCGCAGGTCGCACGCAAGCGCCAGCTCAAAGCCACCGCCGAGCGCCGCGCCGCCGAGCTCGGCGATCGAGACCGCCCCCAGAGCTTCGAGCCGCGCGAACACCTGCTGCATGCGCCGCACGACATCGATCATCCGCTCGCGCCCCTGTTCGCTCTCGAAGCCGGCGCGCATCAGCTCCAGGTCGGCGCCGGCGCAAAATGCGTTCAGGGCACTGCGGATCCAGAGCACACCGATCGCGCCATCGCGTGCGACCTGTCCGACGATCTCCGCCAGGCGATCGGTCCAGGCGCCGTTGACGGCATTCACCGGCGGTCGCGAAAGCGTGACCACCGCCACCGCGCCCTCGGTGCGCAGCTCGATCATTTCCCCTTCGCCGCGCCCGCCTTGGCCCACCCCGGGCTGCGCAGCATCGCCGTGTACACGCCCGTGCCTTTCGCCGTCAGGAACGGCTCGACCAGCAGGGTGCATCCCTCGCGCACGTACTGCGCGAGCGAATAGCGCTTGCGCAGCGCCCAGTGCTTGAGCGCCCAGGCGTGGCAGAACATGACGTGGGAGTAGGCGAGCAGGTGCTCGTTCACGGCGCGCATGTGGCCGCCCGTAACGCAGGCGCGGATGCAGCGCTCGAGCAGCCGGTTGGTGCGGATTTCGCCTTCCATGATGAGCGCGCGGCGGTCCGCCCGCAGCGATTTGGTCGAGCGGTAGGTGAGCACCGTCGCGTCGCGCATGCGATCGACGATCTCGCAGTAGGTGCGCAGCGCCGTGCACAGGCGCTCCACGGGAGCCTCGACGCCTTCCAGGCGCCGCGGGATCTCCTGCTCGTAGCGCTCGAGCACCTGCATCAGCGCGAGCAGCAGCAGATCGTCCTTGTCGCGGAAATACTGGTACACCAGCCCCGTGCTGATACCGGCTTCGCGCGCGACCTGCTGGATGGTGGTGGTGTAGTAGCCTTGCTCGGAGAACAGCTTGACGGCCGCGCGCACGATCTGCGCGCGCCGCTCCTCGACCAGCCGTGGATCGGAGACCAGGCTCTCGACGTGCGCCGGAGCAGCCGTGCGCACCGCACTCGAGCGCGCGCCGGCCGGCCGCGCGCGCTTGCCGGCCGCCGCGCGCGCGCGCATCAGTTGCCCTCGAACTGCGGCTTCTGCTTGTTGACGAACGCGTTGTAGGCGCGCTCGAAGTCGCCCGTCTGCATGCAGATCGCCTGCGCTTCAGCCTCGGTCTCGAGCGCCTGCTCGATCGACAGGTTCCACTCCTGGTGCAGGCACTTCTTGGTCATCGAGTGAGCGAAGGCCGGGCCGTTGGCCAGCGACAGCGCCATGCCCTGCGCCTTTTGCAGCAGCTGGTCCGCCGGAACGATCTGGTTGTAGTAGCCCCAGGCCAGGCCCTCCTCGGCGCTCATGCTGCGCCCGGTGTACAACAACTCGGAGGCGCGCCCCTGCCCGATGATGCGCGGCAGGATCGCGCAGGCGCCCATGTCGCAGCCGGCCAGGCCGACGCGCACGAACAGGAACGCGGTCTTGCACTCGGGCGTGGCGTAGCGCAGGTCGCTCGCCATGGTGATGATCGCGCCGGCGCCGGCGCAGACGCCGTCCACGGCCGCGATGATCGGCTGCGGGCATTGGCGCATCTCCTTCACCAGGTTGCCGGTCATGCGCGTGAAGGCCATCAGCCCGGTCATGTCCATCTTGACCAGCGGCCCGATGATGTCGTGCACGTCGCCGCCCGAGCAGAAGTTGCCGCCCTCGCCGGTGAACACCACCGCGCGCACGTCCTCGGCGTACTGCAGCTTGTGGAAGGTGTCGCGCAATTCCGCGTAGCTCTCGAAGGTCAGCGGATTCTTGCGCTCCGGCCGGTTGAGCGTGACGGTGGCCACGCGGTCCGCGACTTGCCACTTGAAATGCTGCGGCCGCCATTCGGCCGCTTTCAGCTTGTACATGCCGTCCTCGTCTTCGTACGTTGTGGAAAAACCGTTCAGCCGACCATCGTCAGGCCGCCGCTCACCGAGAGCACCTGCCCGGTGACGAAGTCCGAGCGCGCGCTGGCGAAGAACAGCACCGCGTCGGCGATCTCGGAGGGCTTGGCGAGGCGCTGCATCGGGGTCACCCGGACGAAGGCCTCGCGGTGCTTTTCCGGCACCGCCGCCAGCAGCGGCGTGTCGGTCGGGCCCGGACAGACGCAATTCACGTTGATGGCAAAGCGCGCCATTTCGCGCGCCAGCGACTTGGTGAAGGCGATCGCGCCGCCCTTGGCGCCGGAGTACACGCTCTCTCCCAGGCTGCCGACTCGGCCCGCGTCGCTCGCCACGGTAACCACCTTGCCCGCCTTGCGCTCGATCATGCGGTCGAGGAACGCGCGCGTCACCGCGATCGGCCCGAACAGGTTCAGATCGATCACCTTGCGCCAGAAATCCGGCGTGTTCTTGACGAACGGCTCGATGCGTCCCCACCCGGCGACGTTGGCCACGATGTCGACCTGCTCGCGGCGCGCGTACGCCTCCCTCTGGAAGGTCTCGATCGAAGCGAGGTCGGTGACGTCGAGCCGGATGAAGTCGGCGCCGCCCCCGCTGGCGCGGATTGCGGCCGCCGCCTCCATTCCAGGCGCCTCCGCGATGTCGCCGAGCAGCACGTGCGCACCCGCCGCCGCGAGCGCTTGCGCAGTCGCCCGCCCGATTCCAGACGCCGCCCCAGTCACCACCGCCGTCTTGCCGTCCAGCCGCATGATCGCGCCTCCGCCACGTAACGGGGGCCGAGCAGCCCCGCCGCACAGGTCACTGAATGATTGCTCATTCAACGGCCGGCGTCAAGCCCCCGCGGTGCCGCCGCGCTCAGCTCACCCCGTGATTGCGCAGGAAGGCCGCGAACGGCCGGTCCACCTCGTCGATGTGGTGAAACAGCCACTCCTGCAGGAAGCGCGAGCTCTGGCTCACCCCCTCGGTGTCCAGACGCAGCGTGTACTGCATCAGGCTGTCGAGCAGCCTGCGGTGCTCGGCGCGGTGGCGCTCTGCGTGCGCACCGAGCTCGTCCATCAGGCGCTCCTCGGTGGCGAAGTGATGCTCGGTGTAGCGCACCAGCTCCTTGAGCGCATCGACCAGCTGATCGAACTCGCGCCCCGACCTGAGGCCGTCGCCCAGGCAGTTGATGAGCTCGAGCAGGTGCCGGTGCTGGCCGTCCACCACCTCGACGCCCACTTCGTAGCGCGGGCTCCAGCGCACGTACTCCGGCAAGCCCGGGCCGGCCGCCGGCGCCGGCGATGCGAAAGCGAGCCGGTCTTCGCCCGCCTGGCGCGCGTCGGCGAGCGCCGCGCGCGCGCGCTCGAGGAGCGCCTCCGCGGAAGGGGCGTCTTCCGGGTAGGCGGCGATGCCGATGCTCGCCCGGCAGCGCGCGTCCTCGCATTCGGGTAGCCCGGCGAGCGCAGCGAGCAAGCGCGTCGCAGGCAGCGCGGCCTGGCCGCGCTCGGCGACGCGCGGCACGATGATGCCCAGCCGAGCCTCCCCCAGCCGCGCGACCGTGTCGGTCTCGCGCAGGCACTGGCGCAGGCGCGAGCCGATTGCGCGCAGCAGCGCGTCGTGCGTGCTTGCGTCCATCCCCTCGAGGCCGTCCAGCTCGATGAGCATGACGATCGACGCGCGACCCGCGCGCCGTGCCATGCTCAGTGCCGCCTGCAGCCGGTCTACGAACGCCTGCCGGTTCGGCAGACCGGTGACCGGATCGACCAGCGCGAGGTACGAGAGCTGGCGCGCGGCGCGCTCCCGTTCGGTGAGGTCGGACAGCGCGACCACCGTCGCCGGACCGTCAGGCAGCGCGGCGTGCACCGCCGAGAGCTCCGCCTCGAACAGGCTGCCGTCGGCGCGCACGGCACGAAAGGCAACCGGCCCCCCGCCGGGCGAAAAAAGCGCGCGCGCGACGCGTTCGCGATCGGCGGCCTCGACCAGCTCCGCAAACCGCCTGCGCGTTCCGCCCTCAGACAGCCCGAACATGCGCAGCAGTGCCGTGGAAGCATGCGCCAGGACGCCGTCGCGCACGGCGCCCAGCGCCAGCAGACTCGAACCGGCGAGCGCTGCCACGCAAGCGCTTTGCATTGCCGACGCCGGCGGACCCGGATCGACTGGCGCAGTGCCGCTCATGTCCCCTGCCTAGGCACTCACCCGGAACAGCACCTTGACCTCCTCGCCGATCGGCTCGCCTTTCATCGGGCTGCCTGGACCCGCCCCGCGGCGGCTCCAGACGCGCGTCTCCGCGCCCTCGGCGAGCAGCGTGCCGTCTTCGCGCAGCACGCGGTGAGCGACCACGAACGACTTGCCTCCCCAGCGCGAGATTCGCGACTGCACTTCGCAACGGTCGCCGTGCACGGGCGAGGCCCGGAACTCGCACTGCGCCGCGACCAGCGGCATCGCCAGCTGCTCGGCGCGCATGCGCTTCACGTCGTAGCCCGCCTGGGCGAAGAAGTTCCAGGTCGCCGCGTCGAACCAGCGAAAGTAAGTCGGATAGAAGATGATGCCCGCCGGGTCGCAGTCGCCCCAGTGCACCTCGCAGGCGAACTTGCCGGTGATCGATTCGAACTCGCTGTCAGCCATGGTGCCGCATCTTGATTACGATTTACGGTGGCGGCACGCACGCCGGCCGCCGTGTGCGCTGCTGAAATAGTCTGGCGCGTGCGCCCGGCGCGCAAGCAGCACCGCGACGAGTGTCACCACGAGGCAAGCAAGTGGCGGCAAGCGGGCTGGCCCCACTGCGCGCTCAGCACTGCTCCCAGGGCAGGCCCTCGAAGCGCCAGCCGGTGACCGAGTTTCGCCGGTGCTGCTCGTTGAGTTCCCCCTCGAAACCATGCACGACGTTATAGACCTTGGTGAACCCGGAGCGCTCGAGCGCGGCGCCCGCCTCCTGCGAGCGGTTGCCGCTGCGGCAGATGAGGACGATCGGTCGCGTCGTGTGATTGGTCCCGGCGAGCCTTTTGACCTGCCCGACAAAGTGCGGGTTGACCTCCCAGTCCGGGCCGTCGTTCCACGCCACGTGCAGGGCGCCGGCAGGGTGACCGACGAACAGGTACTCCATCTCGCTGCGGCAGTCGACGAACAGCGCGTCCGAATTGCGCTGCAGGAACTCGTGGGCTTGCTTGGGTTCGAGATACTCCATGGCCGGAGGGCTCGGTCGAGGGAGCGGCATTATACGCCCGCGCCCCCAAGTTGTTGACAGCACAGGACTTCAGCGGCAGACTGCCTCCTGCGCCGATTTGATGTTCAGCTTGCGGGCGCCGGACCGCCACAAGGCGGGGACAAACAAATACCGCTAAAGAGACGTGCCTCGAAGCCCGTTTCTTGCGCAAGCTGAACGGGCTTTTTGTTTTGCGCCCCGGATGAACCTGCCAGCCCGCGCTGCCCGCCTCGAATCGCTGCTCGCCGAGCGCATTTTGCTGCTCGACGGGGCGATGGGCACCATGATCCAGCGCGAGCGGCTCGCCGAGGCCGACTTCCGCGGCGAGCGCTTCCGCGACTGGCCGCGCGAGCTCAAGGGCAATAACGACCTGCTGAGCCTCACCCGGCCGCAGCTCATCCGGGCAATCCACGCCCAGTACCTCGCGGCCGGCGCCGACATCCTCGAGACCAACACCTTCAACTCGACCTCGGTCGCGATGGCCGACTACGGGATGGAGGCGCTCGCCTACGAGCTCAATCGCGCCGCTGCGCAACTGGCGTGCGGCGTGGCCGGAGAGTGGGAGGCGCGCAGCCCGGCGCGACCGCGCTTCGTCGCCGGCGTGCTCGGCCCGACCAACCGCACCGCGTCGATCTCGCCCGACGTCAACGACCCTGGGTTCCGCGCCGTCACCTTCGACCAGCTGGTCGGCGCCTACGGGGAAGCGCTGCGTGGGTTGCTCGACGGCGGCGTCGATCTCGTCTTGCTCGAAACGGTCTTCGACACCCTGAACGCGAAGGCGGCGCTGTTTGCAATCGAGACCCTGTTCGAGGAACGCGGCCTGCGGCTGCCCTTGATCGTCTCTGGAACGATCACCGACGCCTCCGGGCGCACGCTCTCGGGCCAGACCGTGGAAGCGTTCTACAACTCGGTGCGCCATGCGCGCCCGCTCGCGGTGGGACTGAATTGCGCGCTGGGGGCGAAGGAGCTGCGGCCCTACGTCGAGGAACTGTCGGGCATCGCCGAGAGCTTCGTCTCCTGCCACCCGAACGCCGGCCTGCCGAACGCCTTCGGCGAGTATGAGGACACCCCGGAGTCGATGGCCGCGCAGATGGGCGAATGGGCGCGCGCCGGCTGGCTCAATATCGCCGGCGGCTGCTGCGGCACCACGCCGGAGCACATCGCCGCTCTCGCCGCCGCCATGCAGGGCGTGGCGCCGCGCCCGATCCCGGCACTGCCGAAGAAGCTGCGCCTTGCCGGCCTGGAGCCGCTCAACGTCGGCGACGGCTCGCTCTTCGTCAATGTCGGCGAGCGCACCAACGTCACCGGCTCGAAGGCCTTCGCACGCCTGGTGCTCGCCGGCAATTACGCCGAGGCGCTGTCGGTGGCGCGCCAGCAGGTCGACAACGGCGCGCAGGTAATCGACGTCAACATGGACGAGGCGATGCTCGACTCGGAGAAGGCGATGACCACCTTCCTCAACCTCGTCGCCTCCGAGCCCGACATCGCGCGCGTGCCGCTGATGATCGACTCCTCGAAGTGGAGCGTGATCGAAGCGGGCCTCAAGTGCGTGCAGGGCAAGGCGGTGGTCAACTCGATCAGCCTGAAGGAAGGCGAGGCGGAGTTCCTGCGCCAGGCGCGGCTGGCGCGCAAGTACGGCGCCGCGGTGGTCGTGATGGCCTTCGACGAGCAGGGCCAGGCCGACTCCCTCGAGCGTCGCACCGCGATTTGCGCGCGCTGCTATCGCCTGCTCACGCAGGAGGTCGGCTTCGCCCCCGAGGACATCGTCTTCGACCCGAACATTTTCGCGATCGCCACCGGGCTGGAGGAGCACGCGCGCTACGGCGTCGACTATCTCGAGGCGACGCGCTGGATCCGCGCCAACCTCCCCTACACCAAGGTCTCCGGAGGAGTGTCCAACCTGTCGTTCTCGTTCCGCGGCAACGACGCGGTGCGCGAAGCGATGCACACCGCATTCCTGTACCACGCCATCCGCGCCGGGATGTCGATGGGCATCGTCAACGCGGGGCAGCTGGGGGTGTACGAGGAGATCGAGCCCGAGCTGAAGGCGCGCGTCGAGGACGTCATCTTCGACCGCCGCCCCGACGCCACCGAGCGCCTGGTCGAATTCGCTGGCACGGTCAAGGCGGGCGCGCGTGAAAGCGTCAAGGACGACGCCTGGCGCACCGGCACGGTCGAGGAGCGCCTCGCGCACGCCCTGGTGAACGGCATTGCCACCCACGTCGTCGAGGATACCGAGGAGGCGCGCCTCAAGTACGCGCATCCGATCGAGGTGATCGAAGGACCGCTGATGGACGGCATGAACGTGGTCGGCGACCTGTTCGGCGCCGGCAAGATGTTCCTGCCCCAGGTGGTCAAGTCGGCGCGCGTGATGAAGACCGCGGTCGCGCACCTGGTGCCCTACATCGAGGCGGAAAAGGCCAGGTCCGGCGAGGCCGGCCGCGCGAAGGGCAAGATCGTGATGGCCACGGTAAAGGGCGACGTGCACGACATCGGCAAAAACATCGTCGCGGTGGTGCTGCAGTGCAACAACTACGAGGTGGTCAATCTCGGCGTCATGGTCCCGGCGCAGACCATCCTCGAGACGGCGCGCCGCGAGAACGCCGACGCGATCGGCCTGTCGGGGCTGATCACGCCCTCGCTGGAGGAAATGGCGCACGTCGCGCGCGAGATGCAACGCGAGGGTTTCCGGGTACCCCTGCTGATCGGCGGAGCAACCACTTCGCGGGCGCATACCGCGGTCAAGATCGCACCGAACTATCCGGGTCCGGTGATTTACGTGCCCGACGCGTCGCGCAGCGTTCCGGTGGTAAGCAGCCTGCTCTCGGCCGAGCAGCGCGAGGCCTACCTCGCAGGTGTGCGCGCGGACTACGAGAAAATCCGGGCCCAGCATCGCGACAAGAAGGGGTCCGGTCCGCTGCATCCGATCGTCGAGGCGCGCGCCCGCGGCCTGAAGACCGACTGGTCGGCCTACCAACCACCCCGGCCGAAGCAGCTCGGCGTGGTGGCGCTGCGCGATTATCCGCTGGACAAACTGCTGCCCTACATCGACTGGACGCCCTTCTTCCAGACCTGGGAGCTGTCTGGGCCGTATCCGAAGATTCTGCAGGACCCGCTGGTCGGCGAAGCTGCGCGCAAGCTGTTCGCCGAGGCAAGCGAGATGCTCGGGCGCATCGTGCGCGAGCGCTGGGTCAGCGCAAACGGGGTGTTCGGACTGTTTGCGGCGGCGAGCGTGAGCCACGACGACATCGAGATCTATCGCGACGAGAGCCGGCGCGAAGTGCTCATGACCTGGCACAACCTCAGGCAACAGAACCACAAGCCTAGCGGGCGGCCGAACCTGTGCCTGGCCGATTTCGTCGCACCGCGGGAAGCCGGCGTGGCGGACTACGTGGGCGCGTTCGCGGTGTGCGCCGACGGCATCGCTGCACGGGTGGCCGAATTCGAGTCGCGGCACGACGACTACAGCGCGATCATGCTAAAGGCGCTTGCGGACCGCCTCGCCGAGGCGTTCGCCGAGCACCTGCACGAGCGGGTGCGGCGCGACTACTGGGGCTATGCGCCGCACGAGCAGCTCGCCGGCGAGGCGCTGATCGCCGAGCAATACCGCGGCATCCGGCCAGCCCCCGGCTACCCGGCCTGCCCCGATCACACCGAGAAGCCCGCGCTGTTCAGCCTGCTCGACGCGCCGCGCAATGCCGGCATGCGGCTCACCGAGTCCTGCGCCATGCTGCCGGCATCGTCGGTCGCGGGCTTTTACCTCTCGCATCCGGAAGCGGGCTATTTCGCGGTCGGCAAGATCGGGCGCGACCAGTTGCAGGATTACGCCCGGCGCAAAGGCATGGATGCGCGTGACGCGGAGCGCTGGCTCGCGCCATACCTCGCATACGAGCCGGAAGCCTCCGGCGAACGAGCGCCGGCCTCGCCATGATTTGGGGCGCGGCATTGCGGAGAGCCGACATGGGCAAAAGCGATACGCGCACTCTGCGCGGCAAGATCTGCAACGGCAGCTACGGCACGCAGCGCCCGGTGCGTGCCGGGAAAAAGTCCGGCTAGCACGTGGCCGCGACGATGCCGGCGAGCGCCAGGCTATTCCTCTCTCTCGGCACCGTGCTGGCTGCCATGGCGGTCGTGTTGGGTGCGTTCGGCGCCCACGCGCTCAAGGGGCGCCTGCCCGCCGACATGCTCGCGGTCTATCACACCGCGGTCGAATACCACTTCTGGCACGCGCTCGGGCTACTCGCGGTCGGACTCGCGTGCCTGCAGTTGCCCGACAGTCCCTGGCTGCGCGCGGCCGGATGGCTGCTCGCGGCCGGCGTGCTGCTGTTCTCCGGCAGCCTCTACCTTCTCGTGCTGAGCGGCGCCCGCTGGCTCGGCGCGGTGACTCCGTTCGGCGGCATGGCCTTCATACTCGGCTGGATCGCCTTCGCCGTCGCCGTGCTGCGCGCATAGCCTCAGCTCGCTTCCAGCGCCTCGGCGCGCAGCGCACTGGCGGCGGGTAACGTCAGATCACGTCCCGGCTCGAGGTAAGGCACGAGCGGCCCCGCGCACAGCGTGCGCCGCAGTGAGGCCCGGTGACCCGCATCGCCGAGCTCGACCAGCACGCGCGTCGGGCGCAGCTCGCGCAGCGCGCGTACCAGAGCAAGCTCGAGCGCCAGGCGCGCCGTACAGCATGGGCAGCCCGCGGGCGCCAGGCGCAGACCGCGCGGGCCCGCCGCGGGAATCACATTTGCCATGCCGAGCCACCGCGGGCGCTCCGCGACCAGCCGCGCGACGAGCGCGCTTTTGCCCGATCGCGGCGCGCCCGTCACGATATGGACCGGAACGCGGCTCAGGCTGCGCCCTCGTCGCGCCGTCCCACGGGCAATCCGAGCGCCTTGAGCTTGCGATAAAGATGCGTGCGCTCCAGGCCGGACTTTTCCGCTACCTTGGACATGCTGCCGCTTTCCTGCGTGAGCAGGTTCTCGAAATACAGCCGTTCGAACGCTTCGCGTGCCTCGCGGTAGGGGCGGTCCAGGCCCAGCTCCGGCGGTGCGCTCGGTCCCGCGTGGGCCCCAAGCACGCGCTCGACGTCTTCGAGCCCCACCTCCTCTTCCAGCGAGCTGAGCGCAAGGTTCTTGACCACGCTTTCGAGCTGCGCGAGGTTTCCGGGCCACGCATAGTTGCGCAATGCGTTGAGCGCCGCGACGGTCAGGCGGCGCGGGGGGCAGCCGCGTGCCTCCACCAGCTGGGCGAGCATCAGCGCCGCCACGTCCGGTACGTCCTCGGCGCACTCGCGCAACGCGGGGAGGCGCAGCATCAGCTCGGAGAGCCGCGTCAGCAGCTCGGCATCGAACTGATGCTTCTCGATCAGCGCGCGCGGATCGAGCGGGGAGAACGACACCACGCGCGCCTTGTGCTTCTCGGCGCGCGCCAGGACGAACTCCAGGCTCTTCTGCTCGCCGCGCCCCAGGCGCGACAGGTCCGATACCAACAGGATGCCGCCGCCGGCGCGCGCCAGCAGCTCCGAGGGTGGCTCGGCGAGCAGCTCCGGTCCTCCGGCCAGGAACGGCACGCCGGAGGCCGCGAGCATGCGCGCAAACGGCTCGGGCAGCATGCCTGGCTCGCCGCGCAGCATGAGCGGCGCACCGGCCTGACGCAGCTGCGCCAGGCGCTTCTTAGCCTCCGCCAGCGCGGGCGAGCGGCCCAGCGCGAGCAGCGACAACGGTTGCGGTCCGCGCACCTCCTGGTTGCGCAGTGCGCGCCTGACCGTGGCCAACAGCCGCTGCAACGCGACCGGCTTTTCCAGATAGTCCAGGGCGCCGATGCGGGTCGCCTCCACGGCGGTCTCGATGGTCCCGTGTCCGGACATCATCACCACCGGCATGGTGAGCTGGCCGCTCGCCGCCCATTCCTTGAGCAGCGTGATGCCGTCGGCGTCCGGCATCCAGATGTCGAGCAGCACCAGGTCCGGACGCTGTTGCTCGCGCGACGCGCGCGCCGCGCCGGCACTGTCGGCGAGCAGCACCTGGTGCCCCTCGTCGGCCAGGATCTCCGACAGCAGCTCGCGGATGCCGATCTCGTCGTCGACTACCAGGATCTGCGCCATGGGATCAGGCCGCCTTCGCCGCCGCGTCTTCGCGGCCAGCGGGCAGCAGCACGCTCACGCGTGCGCCTTCGTTGGGATGATTTTCGATCAACACCGTGCCGCGGTGCTCGTCGACGATCTTCTTCACGATCGCGAGCCCGAGGCCGGTGCCACGCGGTTTCGTAGTGACGTAGGGTTCGAACACGCGCGCCATCAGCTCCTCCGGAAAGCCGCCGCCGTTGTCGGATACCGACAGCCGCACATTGGCGCCGGCCAGCTCGGTGCGCACCTCGATCGAGGGAGGAGCAGCGCCCGCGTCCTTGCGATTCTCGATCGCATCCTGCGCGTTCTGCACCAGGTTGTGGATGACTTGGCGAATTTGCGCCGAGTCGGCCCACACCCGGGGCAGGGACGGCTGAAGCTGCCTCGCGATCGGAGCTTTCGAGTGCTCGTAGAGCGCCAGAACCTCGTTCAACAGGGCATTGAGGTCGAGCTCGGAGAGCGCAGGTGCAGGCAAGCGCGCGTAGTCGCGGAAATCGTCGACCATGGCCTTGAGCGCGGTGACCTGACTCACGATCGTCTCGGTGCCGCGATGCAGACTCTCGGCATCCTCAGCTCCCAACTTGCCCGCGAGCTTCATCTCGAGCCGCTCCGCCGAGAGCTGAATCGGGGTGAGCGGATTCTTGATCTCGTGGGCCAGCCGCCGCGCCACCTCGGCCCAGGCCGTCGCGCGCTGCGCCTGGATGAGCTGGGTAATGTCGTCGAACACCAGCACGAATCCACCGCCGGGGGCGTGAGGCAGGGCGGTGCCGCGCACCAGCAGCGTCTTGCCGGTACCTTTCAGGGTCAGCTCGAGCTGCCAAATTCGCCCGCCCGCGGCGACGAACTCCTGGCGCACCGGCTGCGCAAAGGGCGCCAGAGTCAGGTTCCATTCCGCGAGCGGCTTTCCGCTGCAGCCGGTCAACTCCTCGCCGAGAATCGCGGCGGCGCCGCGGTTGAAGATGGACAGTCGCAGCTCGCGGTCGAATACCAGAACCCCCGCGGACAGGTTGGCGAGAATGTTCTCGAGGTGCGCTTTGGCAGTCTCGAGCGCGGCGCGGTTCGCCTCCACCACGCGCCGCGCCTCGTCCAGCTGCAGTGTCATCGAGTTGAACGATTCGGTCAGCACCCCGAGCTCATCCCGGCTGGTCACCGGGGTTCGCTTGCTGAAGTCGCCGCGCGCCACTGCCTGGGTGGCCTGCGCGAGGTTCGACAGCGGCTCGGAAAGCCGGTTCGACAGGATCACGGCCAGCGCGATGGCGACGAACAACGCCATCAGCAGCGCCAGGGTCAGCGTCACGATGTAGATGCGTCGCAGCCCCTGGCGCGATAGGGCGAGCTCGCGGTAATCGCGGTAGGCACCTTCGACAGCCTCCGCGCTCCTCGAGAACGAGTCCGGCAACGTCTGGCGCAGCTGCAGATAGCGCGGCTCCTGGCTGAGCGTCAGCCCCGATATGGGCACCACGACGCGCAGCGACATGGGCTTGCCGGCCGGGGCGTCGACCAAGGTATAGCTCTGGCTGCCGCGCGCCTGGCGCAGCATCTGCGCGGATGGCAGATCGGGCACGAACTGCGCGACGTTTTCGGTTGCGCTGGCAATCAGCCTGCCGCTCGCGGTGACCACGACTGCTTCCTGCACGCCTGCCTGCTCGCGCAGCCGATTGAGCAGAGTCACTTGCTGGGCCGTCGGGTGATCGCCGAGCTCGAGCGCCATGGCGCGGCCCTTGACGTCGAGCTCGGAAAGCATCTGGTCGATGGCAGCCTGGCCGAGGTGAATGCCGCCTTCGAGCGCGGCGTCTACCTTGACGTCGAACCACGATTCGATGCTCTTGGTCAGGAACTGCACCGATACCGTGTAGACCAGCAGCCCCGGCGCCACGGCCATCATTGCGAACAGGGCCAGCAAGCGTAGCGTCAGGCGCGAGCCGAACTCGCGGCCGCGGTATCTGCGGATCAGGCCGGCGATCTGCCAGCCGACCAGCGCGAACAACAATGCGGCGAGCGCGGCGTTCAGCACGAGCAGCAGCGGATAATGCTCGGCGAACAGCGACGTGTTGGCGCTGGCCGTGGCGAGCAGGAACAGCAACACGCCCGCCAGCGCGGCGCCGATGATGAGCAGCGCCTTCATTGCTGCGTGCCCTTCAAGGGAGCGGGCTCGCGCGTCTCGACGGGCGCGGGAGGCGGCGGCGGCGGGTGATACTTGAACCGCAACCACGGCGACTCGAGCCGCCATTCGCGGCTGGTGAGCGCATTGATCTGGAACGGTTTTGGCAGCAGCGTGGTGTCGAGCCGCATGCGCACAGCGGCTACGTAGTCGGTATCGCTGAGCGTCACGCCATGATCGGCCACCAGCCAGTTGCGCACGTGCTGCAGCACCTGCAGTGCCTCCTGCAGCGTACCGAAGCTCTGCTGCAGCAGGCCCGTCGATAAGCGGTATTGGCGCGACAGAGCGTGATAGGTAAGCCGCATCTGCAGGCGCCTGGACACGGTCTCTTCGTCCAGCCACCACCAGCGCGGGCGCGTCAGCTCGAAATCGACCACGAAGTACAGCGGCACGCCGTTGCTCACCGCCTCCTCGAGCCGCGGGTTGAGGTCGAACGAGAAATTGGCGTCGAGCACCAGTCCCTCGTCGACCTTCACGAGTTGCGCGTCGCGCACCTCGATGTCGTCTGCACGGGCCACAACCGCGGCCGTGCACGCGAGCACGACGAGGAGCTTCTTTAGGAGAGCGATGCCTTGCATCGCGCGTCGCGTCAGGCCCGTCTTGCTAGCAGGGCGAAGAAAAAACCGTCGTGCTCGGGGCCTGGCAAGAGCTGCGCAGGGCCGCCAGCCGGCAACGCGAGGCGCCGCGCATCCGGCGTTCGCGCGGCAAACCCATCGACCACCGCATCATTTTCCTCCGCGAACAGCGAGCAGGTGACATACAGCAATTTACCATTCGCGGCGAGGGTGCGCCAAAGCGCGTCCAGGATCGCGGCCTGTCGCGACGCGAAAGCGCCTAGATCCGCCGCGCGCCGCAGCCATTTGATGTCGGGATGGCGACGCGCCACGCCCGAGCCGGAGCAGGGCACGTCGGCGAGGATACGGTCGAACGGCTGTCCGTCCCACCAGCTCTCGAGCCGCGTGCAATCGGCGGTCTTCACCGACGCCTCGAGGCCGAGCCTGGAAAAGTTGCTCGTGATGCGCGCGATGCGTGCCGCATCGCTGTCGAGCGCGGTGAGCGTCACGTCGGCCGTCTCCAGGATATGGGCACTCTTTCCTCCGGGCGCGGCGCAGGCATCGAGCACGCGCTGCCCCGAATCGAGGTCGAGATACGGGGCGGCGCGCTGCGCCCCGGCGTCCTGAACCGAGACCTCGCCGCGCGCGAAACCAGGCAGACGCTCGACGGGGACCGGCTTGTCGAGCAGCAGCGCGACCGGCCCGACCGGGCGCGCGGCGAGGCCCGCTGCAGTGAGCTGCATGGCGTAGGCCTGCGGCGCGAGGCGGCGCGCGTTGACCCGCAGGCACATCGGCGGATGGGTGTTACCGGCTTCGAGCACACGCTCCCATTCACGCGGATGGGCGCGGCGTACGGCGTCGATCCACCAGGCGGGATGCTGATAGCGAGCCTCGGCGTTCGCCGCAATACGAGCCTCGAGCGCGCTGTTGCGCCTCAGCCACGCGCGCAGCAAGCCGTTGACGTAGCCCTTCGCTGATCCATGCCCCAACGCCTCGCAGGCGCGGACTGCCTGATCGACCACGGTGTAATCGGCGTAACGCTTTGACTCAATAGCATAAATGGCACACCAGATGAGCGCGGCTACCAGCGGATCCGAATGCTCGTGATGCGACAGGGCTGCGAGTACCGCCTGCATGCGGCCGTAGCGGCGCAGGGTGCCGTAGCACAGGTCCACTAGCGCGGCGCGCGCGGCGTCGCCCTCCTTTTCGGCGCGGCTCTTGAGTTCGGCGCCCAAGCTGCGGCCGGCGGCGACGCGCGCCACTACGCGCGCGGCATCACGCAGCGCTGCCGCGAGTCCAGGCATACCCACGGCCCGCCTCATCTGCCTTCATTCGCCCGGAGGCGCGGCGGAAGGCGCGAAGCGCTCGCCCGCGCCGAGAGGGAAACCGCGCAGGAACGCCGCGGCGGGCAGGCGCTTGCCGCCGGCGCGCTGCAGCTCGCCGATGGCCAGCGCACCTTCTCCGCAGGCGACCAGCAACGCCTGGTCGCTCCGTTCAAGCACCGTGCCCACCGCACCGCTTCCCTCCACTGCGCGGGCGCGCCAGATCTTGATGGTTTCTCCGCGCAATACCGAAAACGCGCCCGGCGCGGGACGAAAGGCGCGCACCACGCGCTCGAGCTGCCGCGCGGGCTGGCGCCAGTCGAGCATCGCCTCGAGCCGGCCGATCTTGTGGGCATAGGTCACTCCCCGCTCCGGTTGCGCCTGCGCGCGGGCACGTCCGGCAGCGAGCTCCGCGAGCGCAGCCACGATCATCTCGGCGCCGAGCGCCGCGAGCTTATCGTGCAGCGTCTGCGCGTCGTCGTCCGACTCGATCGGCAGCGCGCGCTGGGCCAGGATCGGCCCCGTGTCGAGGCCTGTATCCATTTGCATGATGGTGATGCCGGTTTCGCTGTCGCCGGCGAGCAGCGCGTGCTGAATCGGCGCTGCGCCGCGCCAGCGCGGCAGCAGCGAGGCGTGAACGTTGAGCGCGCCGTGCGCGGCAAGCTGCAGCGCAGGCGCCGGCAGGATCAGACCATAGGCCGCGACCACCAGCGCGTCGGGGGCCGCCGCGCCCAATCGCGCCAGGCTCTCCACATCGCGCAGCGTGGCCGGCTGGTAGACCTCAAGCTCGTGCGCCAATGCCAGGCGCTTCACCGGGCTCTGCACGAGCCGCATTCCGCGGCCCGCGGGCCGGTCCGGCTGAGTGACAACAAGGGTGATGCGATGGCCAGCTGCGAGCAATGCGGCGAGTGCCCGCTCGGCGAACTCGGGCGTGCCGGCGAACACCAAGCGCATAGCGGACAAGGTGGACGCTGACCGCGCTGCGGCGGTGCTTACGCGCTCTTTCTCAGCTGTTTGGTGAGCTTGGCGCGGATGCGCTGTTGCTTGAGCTGGGACAGGTACTCGACGAAAATCTGGCCCTTGAGGTGGTCCATCTCGTGCTGGATGCACACTGCGAGCAAGCCCTGCGCTTCCAGCGTGAACGGCGTTCCGTTCTGATCGTACGCGCGCACTTTCACCCGTTCCGCGCGCTCGACGGTCTCGTAGATCCCGGGGACGGACAAGCAGCCCTCCTCGATGTCCGAGATCCCGGAGGTCTCGACGATCTGGGGATTGACGAGCACCACCAGGGAGTCGCGCCGCTCCGAGACGTCGACTACGATCACCTGCTTATGCACATCCACCTGAGTAGCGGCGAGGCCGATACCGGGCGCGGCATACATGGTCTCGGCCATTTCGCGCACCAGACGCTTCAGCTGCTCGTCGAAGACGGTGACAGGCGCAGCGAGCTTATGCAGTCGTGCGTCGGGGTACCTGAGGATGTTCAGCAAGGCCATTGACTATCGTAAATTGCTTGCAAATTGAACAGATTAGATGCAGGATCTCACGCTGCGTATAAACTGTTCCTAGTTTATGCTAAATTTGGTCGGCCAAAGTGTTTTTCAAGCCGACCTGGGAGGTGGCTCGATGATCGGCGTTCCCATGCGTCACCAGCTGTGTAAGTCTATCACAGCGCTCGCTTTCTTCCTTGTTGCCGGCCTCGCCCTGGCTCAGGCGCCGAAGACGCCCCTGACCCTCAAACCGACGGCCCCCGGCCGCTATGTGGTGGTCCGAGGCGATACCCTCTGGGGGATCGCCGAGCGGTACACCGACTCTCCGTGGCGCTGGCCCGAACTGTGGAGGCTAAACAAGGAGGAGATCAAGAACCCAGACCTGATCTACCCGGGCGACGTGATCGTGCTCGATCGCGGGCAAGCCCGCCTGTCGCTGGTCAAGACCGTCAAGCTCGAACCGCGCGTCCGTGACGAAGGGCCGACCGTAGAGGCGATTCCGAGCATTCCCCCCAAGGTCATCGAACCGTTCCTGTCGCGTCCGATCGTGGTCGAGCGCGGCGGACTGGACAATGCGCCCACTATCGTGGCGACCGAAGAGAACCACGTCGTGCTGGGTGCCGGCAGTCAAGCCTACGTCGAGGGCATTGGCAACTCGAAGGAAGACACGTGGTACGTTTATCGTCGCGGCAAGGCTTTGGTGGACCCCGACACCGAGCGCACGTTGGGCTATGAGGGCGTCTACCTCGGCACCGCGCACGTCTTGCGACCCGGCAATCCGGCCACAATCACGCTCACCTCGGTGACCCAGGAAGTCATGGCCGGGGACAAGCTGATTCCCGCCGGCAAATCGCTGCCCATGGTATACGCACCGCACGCGCCCTCGGTTTTCATCAAAGGCCGGGTAATCGACATCTACGAGGGGCTCGCCAAGGTCGGCGAGGCAGGTCCCCAGTCGATCATAGCCCTCAACCGCGGCAAGGCGGACGGTCTGGACGTCGGATCGGTGCTCGCGCTATATCGTTACGGCGCCACGGTGCGAGACGTATACTCGGCGAACAAGGCAGCTGACGCGACGATCAAAGTGCCCGATCAGCGCTACGGGCTGGTATTTGTATTCCGTGTGTTCGACCACGTATCCTATGCCTTGGTGATGCGCATCACGAGGCCGGTGCAACCCCTGGATGTGGTTGAAACCCCATAAAGAATCATTCGGGCGCCGGCGTTGGCCGGCGTCGGCGGGCGGGGGAGCTGTTCCCCGCCCCGCGCCGCCGGCATGAGGCACGACCCGGGGCTGGCGAGCTGGCTGCAACTTACGCTCACGCCCGGGCTCGGTGCCGCCACCACGCGCGAGCTGCTTCGGCGGTTCGGTCTTCCGGAGACGTTTCTCACCGCGCAGCGCACGCAGCTCTCGAGGTTGCTTCCATCCGCCACGTTCGAGGCGCTTTACTCCGATCACGTGGCGCGCGCCGTTGAGCACGCACAGCGGTGGACCCAAATACCCGATCATGCCATTGTGACGCTGGCGGACGCTGCGTACCCGAAGCTGCTGCTGGAAATCGGCGATCCGCCGCCACTGTTATACGCGGTCGGACGCCTGGAGTTGCTTGAGCGACCTGCCCTGGCGGTCGTCGGCAGCCGCAACGCGACCGCACAGGGCACGAGCAACGCGGAAGGATTCGCCAAGGCACTAAGCGGCGCCGGGCTCACGATCGTAAGCGGGTTGGCGCTCGGCATCGACGCCGCGGCGCACCGAGGTGGCCTGGCCGGGCCCGGGGCCACTATCGCCGTGTTGGGCACTGGCATAGACGTCACCTACCCGGCGCGGAATGCAGGGCTCGCCGCCCGGATCGCGCAAAGCGGTCTTCTCATCTCGGAGTTTCCGCTCGGCACACCTGCGGCAGCGCAAAACTTCCCGCGCCGCAACCGCCTGATCAGCGGACTCGCGCGAGGCTGCCTGGTGGTCGAGGCGGCGCTCGCCTCGGGCTCACTCATTACTGCACGGGCTGCGGTTGAGCAGGGTCGCGAGGTATTCGCGATTCCGGGCTCAATTCACTCCCCGCTGTCCAAGGGCTGCCACGCATTGATCAAGCAAGGCGCTAAGCTGATCGAGTCAGCCGAGGACGTGCTGGCCGAACTCGGCGCCATAGGTGGCGGCGCCGCGGCACCCGCTGGCAGCGCCAGCGCTGCGCGCAGCGACGCCGACGAACCGTTTCTCGAGCACATGGGCTTCGACCCGGTGAATGTGGATTCGTTGTGCGCACGCTCCGGGCTTTCCGCTGAGCGGGTCTCCTCTGAGCTCCTGCGCCTGGAACTGGACGGGCGCGTCGCTGTTCTGCCTGGTGGCCTTTACCAACGCCTCAACTGAGATAATAACAAGCCATGTACGACATCCTCGTGTACCTGTTCGAGAACTACCAGCACAGCGACATTTCCCAGAACAGCGAGATCGTCGCAAAGAAGCTATCCGCAGCGGGCTTCGACGATTCGGACATCAGCGAGGCGCTGACCTGGTTAGCGGGCGTTGCACGCGGGCCGCAACGTGTGGTCGCGCCCTTGCCGGAGACGCACGCGGCGTTCCGCGCTTATGCGCCGAGAGAGCTGGCCAAGCTCGATGCAGAGTGCCGCGGTTTTCTGATCGCGCTCGAGCAATCCGGCATCCTCGCACCGCAGACTCGCGAACACGTGATCGAGCGGGCACTCGCCGCGGCCGGTCACGCGCTTGCGCTGGAGCAACTTAAACTGATCGTGTTGATGGTGTTGTGGAACGAGCAGGCACCCGCGAGCCGGCTGGTCGCCGAAGAGCTCCTTTCGCCGGGCGGAACGCGCCTGCCCAACTAGGACGTATCGCGCGCGTACGCGCGTGCGCGTAACTCGTAGAAGGCCCCGCGGTTGTCTACCCGCCGGGTTTGCACTTATCATCTGCGGCCTTTCGGCGCCTACCGCGGCGCCGTGCGAGCTTTACTATGAGCAAGAAGCTGATCATCGCCGAAAAGCCTTCCGTCGCCGCGGACATCGCGCGCGCGTTGGGCGGGTTCACGCGTAAAGGCGACTACTTCGAGAGCGACGATTACGTGCTGTCGTCGGCGGTCGGCCACCTGCTCCAGCTCGCCGTACCAGAGGAATACGACGTCAAGAAGGGTAAGTGGTCATTCGCCCACTTGCCGGTGATCCCGCCCCGCTTCGAGCTGGCGCCGATCGAGCGCAGCGCTGAGCGCCTGAACGTGCTGCTGCGGCTGCTCAAACGCAAGGACGTGGTTGGTCTGATCAACGCCTGCGACGCCGGGCGCGAAGGCGAGCTGATCTTCCGTTACATCGCGCAACACGCGAAGACGCAAAAGCCCATTGAGCGCTTGTGGCTACAGTCGATGACCCCGGCCTCGATCCGCGAGGGCTTCGAGCACTTGCGCACGGACAAGGAAATGCTGCCGCTAAGCGACGCCGCCAAGTGTCGCTCCGAGGCCGACTGGCTAGTAGGCATCAACGGTACGCGCGCCATGACCGCCTTCAACTCCAAGGAGGGCGGCTTTTACCTGACCACGGTCGGGCGGGTACAAACGCCGACGCTGGCGGTATTGGTCGAGCGCGAAGAGCGTATTCGCAGCTTCAAGCCGAGAGACTACTGGGAAGTCCACGCCCGCTTTGCGGCCAAGGCGGGTGAATACCCCGGACGATGGTTCGATCCAGCGTTCGAGAAGGACGAAGACGGCGAGCGCAAGGCCGAGCGCCTATGGAGCGCGGCACAGGCAGAGTCGATCGCAGGCGCGTGCCTCGGCAAGCCCGGGACGGTGAGCGAGGAGACCAAGCCGTCTACCCAGCTCTCGCCGCTGCTTTTTGATCTGACGAGCCTGCAGCGCGAAGCCAACGGGCGCTTCGGTTTCTCCGCCAAGACCACTCTCTCGCTCGCGCAAGCGCTGTACGAGAGACACAAGGTGCTGACCTACCCGCGCACCGATTCGCGCGCGCTGCCCGAGGACTACCTCGGCACGGTGAAAAAGACCATGCAGGAGCTCGCCAAGGCCGCGGACTACGCCCCGCTCGCCAAGGCGGTACTCAAGGGTGGGTGGGTGAAGACCAACCGGCGCGTGTTCGACAACGCCAAGATCTCGGATCACTTCGCGATCATTCCGACGCTGCAGGCGCCGAAGCAGCTGAACGACCCCGAGCGCAAGATCTACGACCTCGTCGTGCGCCGTTTTCTCGCCGTATTCTTTCCGGCCGCCGAGCATCTGCAGACCACGCGAATCACGCGGGTCGCTGAGCAGCACTTCAAGACCGAGGGGCGCGTCCTGCAGAAGGCGGGGTGGCTGGCGGTGTACGGGCGGGTAGCACAGGACGAAAGCGTGAATCTGCCGGCGGTCGCGTCCGACGAGCGGGTCGAGACGCGCGAGGTGACCGCACAGGCGCACCAGACCAAGCCTCCCGCCCGCTACACGGAGGCGACTCTGCTGTCGGCGATGGAGGGCGCCGGCAAGCGGGTGGAGGACGATGAGCTGCGCGCCGCAATGGAAGCGAAGGGCCTCGGCACGCCGGCGACGCGCGCCGCGATCATCGAGGGCCTCATCCAGGAGGAGTACGTGCACCGCAACGCGAAGGAACTGGTGCCGACGCCTAAGGCGTTCTCATTACTGTTCGCGCTCAGGCACTTCGGTGTCACCGAGATCACTTCGCCCGAGCTTACCGGGGACTGGGAGTTCAAGCTCAAACAGATGGAGCAGGGCAAGTTGCAGCGCGGAGAATTCATGGAGCACATCGAGCAGGCCGCGCGCGACTTGGTCGAGCGCATCAAGCGGGGCGATATTCCCGATACCGCCTTCGCTACCGTGCCAGCGCCATGCCCCAAGTGCGGCGGTACCGTGCAGGAGAACTACCGGAAGTTTCAGTGCCAGTCGTGCGACTTCTCGCTCTGGAAGGTGACCTCGGGGCGCGAGTGGTCTGCGGAAGAAGTGGCGGAGCTCATCAGCAAGCGCTTCATCGGACCGCTCACTGGATTCCGCAGCCGGCTCGGCAAGCCATTTGCCGCCGGCCTGCGGCTCAACGACGATTTTCGCCTGGAGTTCGATTTCGGCCAGGGAACACCTTCGTCGGAGGGCGAGCAAGCGCCAGACTTCAGCGCACAGGAAAGCCTCGGCCAGTGCCCCAAGTGCGGCGCCCGGGTATTCGAGCACGGTGCGGCGTACGTCTGCGAGAAGGCGGTCGGTGCGACACGCACCTGCGACTTCCGCTCCGGAAAGGTGATCCTGCAGCAGGCGGTTGAGCGGGCGCAGATGGAGAAGCTGCTCGCTACCGGTCGCACCGATCTGCTGCCGCGCTTCATATCCAAGAAAGGCCGACCCTTCAAGGCCTACCTGGTGAAGACCGCCGGCGGACGCATAGGCTTCGAGTTTGAGCCCCGCGCCCCGCGCGCTGCGCCAACAGCTAAGGAGCCGATCGCGGCGCAGCCGCCGGCAAGCGGGAAGGCGGGCACGGCGCGAACGCCGCCGGCGAAGCAAGCAGCGGCGAAACCGACCCGCCGCAAATCGCCGGCGAAGCAGGCACCGCGCAGCGCCGGGCGCCGAAAGACCCGCTAGGCTAGACGTCCAGGTTGCGCACGCCGAGCGCGTTCGACTCGATGAACGCGCGGCGCGGTTCCACTTCGTCGCCCATTAGCTTGGTGAAGATCTCGTCGGCCGCGATGCCGTCCTCGATTTGCACTTTGAGCAGGCGTCTGCTCGCCGGGTTCATCGTAGTCTCCCAAAGCTGCTCCGGGTTCATCTCCCCCAGCCCCTTGTAGCGCTGCAGGGTCATCGCCTTCTGCACCTCGCCGAGCAGCCAGCTCATTGCCTCCGGAAAGTCTTTGACCGGACGCTTCTTGTCGCCGCGCTGCGCGTATGCGCCGAGACCAATCAGGCCACGGAGCAGCTCCGCGGTCTGCCGGATCTGTGCATAGTCGCCCGAGTGCAGGAACTCGGAATCGATGTGCGTCACGCGCACGTTGCCGTGCCGCGTGCGTTCGATGCGGACCTCGTAGCGCTCGGTCTTCGAATCGAAATGTGCGTTGATCCGCACGCCGTTTCCCGGAATCGCCGCCATCAGTGCCGCGGCGGAGGTCTCGGCCGCATCGCGCGCGGACAGATCAACCTGCACTCCGTGCAACATCGCATGCAGTGCATCGCGGTCGATCCAGCGGGTGACGCGATCGACCACCGCCTGGGTGAGTAAATAGGACTTAGCCAGCTCGGCGAGGGCGTCGCCAAGAATCGGCTCGCGACCCTCGGCGGGGTACAGCGCGGCCTCCACCAAAGCTTGCCTGAGCATGAACTCATTCAGCTCGTGCTCGTCCTTGAGGTAGCGTTCCTCCTTGCCGAGCTTGGACTTGTAAAGCGGCGGCTGCGCGATGTAGATATGCCCGCGCTCGACCAACTCGGGCATCTGGCGGTAGAAGAACGTCAGCAGCAGGGTCCGGATGTGTGAACCGTCGACATCCGCATCGGTCATGATGATGATGCGGTGGTAACGTAGCTTCTCCGGGTTGTATTCTTCCTTGCCGATGCCGCAGCCGAGCGCGGTGATCAGGGTCGCGACCTCTGCCGACGCCAGCAGCTTGTCGAAGCGGGCTCGCTCGACGTTGAGAATCTTGCCCTTAAGCGGCAGGATGGCCTGGAAGCGCCGGTCGCGGCCCTGCTTGGCCGATCCGCCCGCCGAATCGCCTTCGACCAGGTAGAGCTCGCACGCTGCCGGATCCTTCTCCTGACAGTCGGCGAGCTTGCCCGGCAGGCCCATTGAATCGAGCACCCCTTTGCGCCGCGTCATGTCGCGGGCGCGGCGCGCGGCCTCGCGCGCGCGCGCAGCGTCAACTATCTTCGCGGTGATGACTCGCGCGTCGTTCGGACGCTCATCGAGGAACTCGCGCAGCTTCTCGGCGACGATTTCCTCGACCACTGGGCGCACTTCCGACGAGACGAGCTTCTCCTTGGTCTGTGAGGAGAACTTGGGCTCCGGCACTTTCACCGACAGCACGCAGGCCAGGCCCTCGCGCAGGTCGTCGCCAGTGGTCTCCACCTTGGCCCGCTTGGCGGTCTCGTTTTCCTCAATGTACTTGTTGAGCACGCGCGTCATCGCCGCGCGCAGGCCAGTAAGATGCGTACCACCGTCCTTCTGCGGGATGTTGTTGGTGAAACATTGTACCGACTCCTGATACGAGTCGTTCCACTGCATCGCCACCTCGACCACGATGCCTTCTCTCTCGCCGAGGGCACAGAACACGTTCGGGTGCAGCACCGTCTTGGAGCGATTCATATACTCGACAAATCCCTTCACCCCCCCCGAGAACGCGAAGTTCTCCTCCTTGCCGGTGCGCTGGTCGATGAGCACGATCTTGGCACCGTTGTTCAGGAACGACAGTTCGCGCAGGCGCCGCGCCAAGATATCGTAGTGGTAATCGATCGCGCCGAAGATCGCCTTGGAGGCTAGAAAATGCACCTCGGTGCCGCGCTTCTCGGCGGCACCGGTCGCGCGCAGAGGGGCAGTCGCCGCCCCGTCGCGAAACTCCATTTGATGCACTTTCCCATCGCGCCAGATCGTGAGCCGCAGCCACTCCGACAGCGCGTTCACCACCGACACGCCGACCCCGTGCAGCCCTCCCGAAACCTTGTAGGTGTTGCTGTCGAACTTTCCTCCCGCGTGCAGCTCGGTCATCACGATCTCCGCGGCGGAGCGCTTGAGCTCGTCATCGTCCTTGATACCGGTGGGGATGCCGCGCCCGTTGTCGAGGACGGAAATCGAATTGTCGGTATGGATGGTAAGTACGATCTCGTCGCAAAAGCCGGCCAGCGCCTCGTCGACCGCGTTGTCCACCACCTCAAACACCATGTGGTGGAGCCCGGTGCCGTCCGAGGTGTCACCGATGTACATCCCGGGGCGCTTGCGCACCGCTTCCAGGCCCTTGAGCACCTTGATGCTGTCGGAGTCGTAGTCGTTCGCGTCAGACACTCGCTTTTCGGGCTCACCCACTTGCTGCTTCCTCTATTGACCGCATGATCTGGAGAAACGGTAGCGCCGCTCTAAATTCGCATTGGCATCACGACGTACTTGAATTCCGGCTCCGTGGAAAAAGTCATGAGCGCACTCGATCCGGAATCTCCGAACCTGCACTCTACTTCGGCGCCCGAGACGTTGTTCAGCACATCGAGCAGATAGTTCACGTTGAAGCCGACATCGAGTGCTGCGCCGTCGTACTTGACCTCGAGCTCCTCCTGCGCCTCCTCCTGCTCGGCGTTGGAGGAAATGATCTTGAGGCTGCCATCGGCTAGCACCCAGCGCACGCCACGGAACTTCTCGTTTGACAGAATCGCGGCGCGCTGCAGTGACTGGCGCAGGGTGTCGCGATCGACCGAGAGCGTGTTGTTGTGCTGCGTCGGAATGACTCGCGTGTAATCCGGAAACTTTCCATCGACCAGCTTGGACACGAGGTCCACGCTACCGAACGCGAAGGCCCCCTGTGTGGAGGAGAGCTCGACGCGCACCTCCTCGTCACTGTCGCCGAGCAGTTTGACCAACTCGAGCACGGTCTTGCGCGGAACGATCACTTCCTGCCGCGGCAGGTCTGTCTCAAGCGCCATCGCAGCATAGGCCAGGCGGTGGCCGTCGGTCGCTACGAGTTTAAGCTGCCGCTCCTCCACCACCATTAGCAGACCATTCAGGTAATAGCGGATGTCCTGCTGCGCCATCGCATATTGCACCAGCCCGAGGAGCTTCCTGAGCGCCTTTTGGGGCAGCGCAAAGCGTGCGACGTCTCCTGCGGGCTTGCCGAGACGCGGAAAGTCCTCTGCCGGAAGTGTCTGCAGGGAGAAGCGGCTCTTGCCAGCCTTGACCTGGAGGCGCTTGTCCTGCTGTTGCAGAGTGACCTCGATACCTTCTGGCAGCGCGCGCAGAATATCCACCAGCTTGCGCGCACCGACCGTCATGGTGCGCGCCTCGCCTTGGGGCGCGATTACCGCGCGCGCGGTGATCTGGATCTCGATGTCGGTCGCGAGAAACGACAGAGTTTGGCCATCGCGATCGATCAGGACGTTGGAAAGTATGGGCAGGGTGTGCCGCCGCTCGATGATACCGCTCACTGCGGAGAGCGGGTCGAGGATCTCGTCGCGTTTCGCTTTGACTAGAACCATTAGTTCTTCCTTAGTAATAGTTAGTAGAGCGGTCGCAACCTCTGGATAAGCAGAAAAAACCATCTACGGCACGCAGTTGCGCGGCGCTGGGCGCGTGGAAAAGCTGTGAACCGATGGTGGATCGAAGTGCATCGTTCCGGCCGGCAGCGCAGCGCGCGGAGTTATTCACAAAATGCTCGAGACCTGCGCACAGGATATTCATGCGTTATCCCTTCAGCACCTGTTCGAGTACGAGATAGTCGCGGTTGAGCGCCTGATCCTGTTTGCGCAGCGTGGCAATGGTCCGGCAGGCGTGCAGCACCGTCGTGTGATCGCGGTTGCCGAATGCCTCGCCTATTTCCGGCAGGCTCATCTGGGTCAGGTCCTTGGCGAGCGCCATGGCAACCTGCCGCGGCCGGGCCACGTTGCGGCTGCGTTTCTTGGAATGCATGTCAGAGACCTTGAGCTTGAAGTACTCGGCTACGGTCTTCTGAATGCCTTCGACCGTGATCTGTCGATTGGCCACGTTCAGGATGTCGCGCAATGCCTCCTTGGCCAAGTCGAGCGAAAGTTCTCGGCCGGTGAAGCGCGCAAAGGCGAGTACCTTCTTCAGCGCACCCTCCAGCTCCCGCACATTGGAACGGATGTGCTTGGCGATGAAGAAGGCTATTTCCTCGGAGAGTTCCACCGCTTCGGCCTCTGCCTTCTTGAGCACGATGGCCACGCGCATCTCGAGCTCCGGCGGCTCGATCGCCACGGTCAACCCCCAGCCGAAGCGCGAGATCAGGCGTTCTTCCATGCCAGCAATTTCTTTCGGATAGGTATCGCAAGTGATGACGATCTGCTTGTGCGCTTCGACCAGCGCATTGAACGCGTAGAAGAATTCCTCCTGCGTGCGCCCCTTGTTGGAGAAAAACTGGATGTCGTCGATGAGAAGCAGGTCGAGCGAGTGGTAGTAGCGCTTGAAGTCGTCGAACGATTTCTGTTGGTACGCCCGCACCACGTCGGTTACGTACTGCTCGGCGTGGGTATAGCGGATGCGGGCTTGCGGCCGATTCTCGGCCACGTAGTTGCCAATTGCCTGAACCAAGTGGGTCTTGCCAAGCCCGACGCCGCCGTAGATGAACAGCGGGTTATAGGATATGCCCGGGTTTTCAGCGACCTGGATGGCGGCTGCACGCGCCAGCTGGTTTGCCTTGCCGGTAACAAAGCTGTCGAAGGTGAAGCCACGATTGAGTCGGCGGCGCTCCACGGCAGCCAGGGCGGCCTCGCCGACGTCGCGTGCGGCGGCTGGAGGCTGGGGACGTGAAGAGGTTTCCGCCCCCCGCGCCAGCACGAGCCGAACGCCGAGCTCGCGACCGGCGGCTTCGGCCGCGAGCTTTTCGATGCGCGCGGCAAAGCGCTCGCGCACGAGCTCAAGCACGAAACGGTTCGGAGCGGCAAGTACCAGCGTGTCCGGACCGGCGGCACCCAGGTCGGCCGCGAGTGGGCGTATCCACGTATTAAACTGTTGCGTAGGCAGCTCCTGCTCCAGGCGGCGCAGGCACGCGTGCCACAGGCTCTGCATAAGTTTGAATTCGTTCTTCGGCGCGGTTTCTGGGGGCTGGCCGCGCGCGATCCCGGGCGCGCCGACTGAGGCGAAATTTTACTCCCATCGCCAGGAGTTATCCACAGGGCTGCAGAGATAAATTCCTCGATTTGACAAGGGCTATCCGCGCAGGCTCTAATACCGCCCTTTTTGGATCGAGCCAGCGATGAAACGAACCTATCAACCGTCCAAGACGCGGCGCGCGCGGCGTCACGGGTTCCTCGTGCGCATGCGCTCGCGTTCCGGAAGGGCAGTGATCCGCGCCCGGCGTGCGCGCGGACGCCACCGGCTGGCGGTGTAAGGTCGGACGCCTAGGCGAGTGCTTGGCGCCGCCACGCGCAGTACACGGCGGGCGTGGCGCAGGTTCGGACTGGGAGCGGATCGGCGACTTTCGCGCAGTACGGACTTCGAGCGGCTGTTGCGCGGGGGTGTGCGTCGCAGCTTATCCGGGTATACCTTCTATTTTGCGCAACGCTCGGAAGGCCCGCCGCGCCTCGGGGCCCTGGTGTCGCGCAAACATGCTCGGGAAGCGGCGGTGCGCAATCGCATCAAGCGGTACATACGTGAGGCATTTCGGCTGGAGCAGGAGTCCCTCGGGGCGCTCGATGTGCTGGTGCGGCCGCCATACGGCGTACGGCCGGGCGCAGCCATGATGCTGCATGTGCGGCAGCTGCTTACGAAGCTCGTCCAATGAGCGAACTCGCTCGCCTCGCCGTGCGCGGCTATCGCTACTTTCTCAGCCCGCTGCTGCCGGCCTCATGCCGCTTCTATCCGAGTTGCTCGGCGTATGCCGAGGAGGCGCTGGCGCAGCACGGGTTATTTTGTGGCGGCTGGTTGACCGCCAAGCGCCTGTGCCGATGCGTACCCTGGCATGCCGGCGGTTACGATCCAGTTCCTGCCCCGCGCGAGCACGGCTGAGCGGGTGGCGGCCTCCCACATGGACACTCAACGACTCATCCTGTTTGTGGTCTTCAGTATCTCGGTCCTTCTGCTCTGGGAGAATTGGCAGAAGGCGAATCTGCCCGTGCGGGGTCCGCTGGCGCCCGCAGCGCAGAGGGCAACCGGGGTACCGACGCCGAGCGAGCCGCCGTCAGGCGCGGTGCCGGTTGAACCCCCGCAGCGAGGCGCCGCAGCACTGCCCGGCGGCGACGAGCGCGCTGCAAAGGGGCAGCTGGTACGCGTGCACACGGACCTGGCGATCGCGGAGATCGACACCGTGGGCGCGAGCCTCACGCAGCTCGAATTGCTCAAGCAAAGGGCGACCGACGACCCGAGCAAGAATTATGTCCTGCTCGACCGGCAGTACGGCTACAGCGCCGAGAGTGGACTGATCGGCGCCGGCATGCCAAATCACCACAGTTTGTGGAAGCTGCTGCCTGGCGCGCTCAGCTTGGCACCGGGGGCCGACAAGCTCGAGGTGCGGTTTGCGGCAGACGGGCCCAAAGGTCTTTCGGTGGAGAAGGTGTACACCTTCCATCGCAACAGCTACGTGGTCGACGTCGCGTTCGTGCTCAAGAACGATGGCAAGGCACCGCTGAAGACCGATGCCTACTTCCAGCTGGTGCGCGACGATAAGGCGCCTGAGGGGGAAGGCTCGATGATGCAGCACCGTGAGTATCACGGACCGGCCATCTATACCAAGGAGCACGCCTACGAGAAGGTGAGCTTCTCAGACGTTGATAAAGGCAAGGCGGAGTATCCGAAGCAGGCGCGCGACGGCTGGATCGCTATGGTGCAGCATTATTTCGTATCGGCCTGGATTCCGGCCGAGAACACGCCGCGTGAGTACTACATCAAGAAATTGCCGGGCGCGCTGTACTCGGCCGGATTGATCCTGCCCACGCCGCAGATTGACCCGGGGGCGACTGCTCGCGTCGACGCGCGCCTCTATTCCGGGCCGCAGGAAGAGGGACGCCTGAAGCAGGCCGCTCCTGGGCTCGACCTGGTCGTGGACTACGGCTGGCTGTCCATCATTGCGTGGCCGCTTTTCGCGGTGCTGCGCTTCTACCACGGCTGGACCGGCAACTGGGGCGTGGCGATCATCCTGCTCACGGTGAGCGTGAAGCTGCTGTTCTTCCCGTTGTCAGCGACCAGCTACAAATCGATGGCGAAGATGAAGCTGGTCACGCCGCGGATGCAGAAAATCCGCGAGATGTACGCGAACGACCGCGCCAAGATGAACCAGGCGATGATGGAGTTGTACAAGACGGAGAAGATCAATCCGCTTGGCGGTTGCCTGCCGATCGCCGTTCAGATTCCGGTGTTCATCTCATTGTACTGGGTGCTGCTTTCCTCGATCGAGCTGCGAAATGCGCCGTTCATCTTCTGGATCAAGGACCTCTCGGCGCTCGATCCGTATTACGTGCTGCCGGTCCTGATGACCATTTCAATGGTGGTGCAGACGCGCATGAACCCGAAACCGCCCGATCCGGTGCAGGCGAAGGTGATGACGTTCATGCCGTTCATCTTCAGCGTGATGTTCTTCTTCTTTCCGGCGGGCTTGGTGCTCTACTGGTTGGTCAACAACATCCTATCCATCCTGCAACAGTGGCAGATCCAGCGCATGTTCACGCGCGGCAAGGCTGCCAATGCGAAGAAACGCTGAGGCGCCGGCCCCGCGACGCGACACAATTGCAGCGGTAGCGACACCACCGGGACGCGGTGGCATCGGCGTGGTGCGGGTGTCGGGCGATCGGGTCGAGGACATTGCACGTTCTTTGTTCGGGCGGCTCCCCGCGCTGCGGCGCGCGGTCCATTGCGTGGCGCGCGATGCTGCCGGCGACGAGATCGACGAAGGCATTGCGCTCTACTTTGCGCCGCCTGCCTCGTACACGGGCGAGGCGGTGCTCGAGTTCCAGGGTCATGGCGGCCCGGTGGTGATGCAGGCGCTGCTTGCGGCTTGCCTGGACGCCGGGGCTCGGCTCGCTGCTCCGGGCGAGTTCACGCAGCGTGCGTTTCTGAACGGCAGGCTTGACTTGGCGCAGGCCGAGGCGGTCGCGGATCTAATCGATGCAGCGAGTCAAGAGGCAGCGCGCTCGGCATTGCGCTCGCTGCATGGTGAGTTCTCGGCGGCGGTCGATACGCTCGTGTGCGGCATTACCGAATTGCGCGCGCGAGTTGAGGCGATACTCGATTTTCCCGAAGAGGAAGTCGATGCGCTGCATCGCGACGACGCCTTCGAGCGTCTGGCGCGCGTTCGTGCGGGGCTCGACGACGTGTTCGCCAAGAGCCGCCAAGGCAGTCTGCTGCGCGGCGGCATCAACGTCGTGCTGGCCGGGCGGCCCAACGTCGGCAAGTCCAGCCTGCTCAATAGGCTGTCGGGCGAGGAGCGGGCTATAGTGACCGCGCTTCCCGGTACGACGCGCGACGCGCTGCGCGAGGCAATCCAGATCGATGGTGTGCCGATCAATGTGATCGACACCGCGGGCTTGCGCGAGTCGCGCGACGAGATCGAGCGGCTCGGCATCGAGCGCACTTGGCGAGAGCTCGAACGTGCCGATGTGGTGCTGGCGGTGTTCGAAGCCGACCGCGGGATCACTGAGGACGATCGTGCGTTGCTCGCGCGGCTTCCGGCCGGGGGGCGTCGTCTGCACGTGTTCAACAAGTGCGATCTGGTGCCCGCGGCGGGCGCAGGGTCGCGCGTCGGCGAGTCGAGCGAGATCTGGGTGTCGGCGAAAACCGGCGCCGGGCTGGGCGCGTTGCGCAAGGCGCTCCTCGAGGCTGCAGGCTGGCGCGCGGCCGGAGAATCGGTATTCCTGGCGCGCGAGCGGCACCTCAGGGCGTTACTGCGTGCCCGGGCGCACCTGGAGAGCGCGAAGGAGCAGCAGATGCATTGGGAATTCTTCGCCGAGGAGCTGCGGCTGGCGCAGGAAGCGCTGGCCGAGATCACCGGGGAGTTCACGGCGGACGATCTGCTGGGCGAGATTTTTGCGCGGTTCTGCGTTGGAAAGTGAGGACGGCTTCCTGCCATCGGTGGCCCTCGATACCCCCGAAGCTCACCCTAGGCGCGGCTATGCCTTCGTGATCAAAGAAGAAACCGGTAAGCGGACGTCCGGATAGCCGTTGTTTCGCACGGGCGCGCCGGGGCGGTTAGAATCGCCCCCTCAGCCCCCCAAAACGGCCGGCCCGGCAAAGCCAGGGCCGTTTTCTTTTCAGGAGCCAGCGGCATGAACGATCCGCGTGCACCGAAAACCGATCTTTCCAACGCTCCGACCTGGGTGCGGCACCGCGGCATGCGGCAGTGGGTCTCGGAGATCGCGCACCTCGTGAAGCCGGAACGCGTCGTCTGGTGTGATGGCTCGCAGGAGGAGTACGACCGGCTGTGTGCGCAGCTGGTCGCGAGCGGCACGTTCATCAAGCTGAACGACCAGCTGCGTCCGAAGAGCTACCTCGCACGCTCGCACCCCACCGACGTGGCGCGCATGGAGGACCGAACGTTCATCTGCAGTGTGCGCAAGGAAGATGCCGGCCCGACTAACAATTGGGTGGATCCCGGCGAGATGCGCGGCACGCTCAATCGCCTATTCGATGGTTGCATGCGCGGTCGGACGATGTACGTGATGCCCTTCTCGATGGGGCCCATAGGCTCGCACATCGCGCAGATCGGCGTGCAACTCAGCGACTCGGCTTACGTCGTGGTGAATATGCGCATCATGACTCGTATGGGCCGGGCGGTCGCAGACTGGTTGGGCGAGGACGGCGATTTCGTGCCCTGCGTGCACTCGGTCGGGGCCCCGCTGGCGGCGGGCCAGAATGACGTGGCTTGGCCATGCAACGAGAAGGAGAAGTGGATCGTCCACTTTCCTGAAGTGCGCGAGATCTGGTCGTACGGATCGGGCTATGGCGGCAACGCGCTGCTCGGCAAGAAGTGCCTGGCATTGCGCATTGCGTCGGTCATGGGACGCGACGAGGGCTGGCTTGCCGAGCACATGCTCATCCTTGGGGTCGAATCGCCGGACGGCCAAAAGAGCTACATCACGGCGGCCTTTCCGAGCGCCTGCGGCAAGACCAATCTGGCGATGTTGATCCCGCCTCCCGCGTTCAAGGGCTGGAAAGTCACTACCATCGGGGAGGACATCGCCTGGATCAAGCCCGGCCACGACGGCCGCTTCTACGCGATCAACCCCGAGGCGGGCTTCTTCGGCGTCGCGCCGGGGACCTCCGAGGCCACCAATCCGAACGCGATGAAGATGCTGCGCGAGAATGTGATTTTCACCAACGTCGCGCTGACGCCCGAGGGCGACGTCTGGTGGGAGGGGATGACCGAGCAGCCGCCGGCGCGGCTCCTCGACTGGCAGGGCAACGAGTGGACTGCGGGCTGTGGGCGGGGCGCCGCGCACCCCAATGCGCGCTTCACGGTGGCGGCGGCGCAGTGCCCTTCTATGGATCCCAAGTGGGAGGACACCGGCGGGGTGCCAATCTCGGCGTTTATATTCGGCGGGCGGCGCTCTACCACGGTGCCGCTCGTAGCCGAGGCGCCGACGTGGGAAGACGGCGTGTACATGGGTGCGACTCTGGGCTCGGAGACGACCGCGGCGATCACCGGAAAAGTAGGTGTCGTGCGCCGCGACCCGATGGCGATGCTCGCTTTTTGCGGCTACAACATGGGCGATTATTTTGCGCACTGGCTGAAGATGGGCGCGGCAGTGCATCACCCGCCCAGAATCTTCCGCGTCAACTGGTTCCGCCGAGATGCGAACGGCAAGTTCATATGGCCAGGCTTTTCCGAAAATATGCGCGTGCTGACGTGGATCGTGGAGCGCTGCCACGGGCGCGCGCAGGGCGTGGCGACACCACTCGGCATTACCCCGCGCTACGAGGACCTAAACTGGGCGGGACTCGACAGGTTCACGCGCGATCGATACCTGGAACTGGAGCGCATCGACGACGCGGCGTGGAAGGAGGAGCTTGCTTCGCACGATCAGCTGCTGGGTAATCTCGGCGCGCACTTGCCGCGTGACCTCGAGACCCGTCGCACGGCGCTGCACGCGAGCCTGGGCGCCTGAGACTGAGAGCCGGCACTCGCGCCCGCCGGCACAACGGTTCCCGGGGCGGCAGGATTATACAAGTTTTGATATAGAAGCCGCCACCGCGCTTGCCGCGAGCGATACGGCTGCGGCCGCAGCCAATACCGTCGGCGCATGCGCGTGCTCCAGTAGCCAGCCACCGGCGGCGATCCCGAGCCCGACTCCGGTAAGCAGCCCTGTCGCGGACCACGTAAAGGCTTCAGTCGCATGCTGCGGCGAGGCAATCTCGGCGACGAGCATTGATTGCATGGTGAGGGCTGGAGCCATCACCACGCCAGCCACTACGCTGACGGCGGCGAAGAGCAGCAGGTGTGCGACGATTGCCAGCAACGACACCCCAGTACCCATCAGAAACAGCGTGATCGCAAACTGGCGCGGCAGCGGTTGATGCCAGGTGCGGCTGCCGTATGCCAGACCGCCCGCAACGCTACCGACGCTCATGAGGCCGAGGAGCACGCCGGCGAGCGCCCGTTGGCCAGCCTCGGCGGCGAACGCGGTCACGCCGATCTCAATCAAGCCGAAGGCGCCCGAGTAGCACAGGATTACGGTCAGGAGCGCCAGGAATCGGCGCTCGACCAGCGGGCCGAAAAGATTCGGGTGGGCTCGTGGTTCGGTCCGCCAGCGGGCCAGCGCGGGGGAGCGGACAAAGAGTAGCGCGCCGGAAAAAGCGCAAACGGCAGCAAAGATCAGCGCGAGCTCCGCCGAGGCCGCCGCCACGAACAGCGCCACCAGCATCGGTCCCACGATGAGGATCGCCTCGATCAGTACCGATTCTAGGGAATAAGCGGTTGCGAGCAGCGAGTCATCTCTCAGCTGCTGCTTCAGAAAACTTCGCATGCAGACCGTGATAGGTGGAAAACTGGCGCCGGCTGCACCCGCCAACGCCAACACGGCCCAATTTGGCGCTTGGGCGTGAACCCCTGCGACCAATGCGAGCAAGGCGCTTGGATATAGCAATGCGCAGGCGACGAGCGGGCCGCGCGGGCCCGAACGATCGATAAGGCGACCCACGACTGGCGCGATGCAGGCCAGTCCGGCGATATAGCAGGCGGTGGTCGCGCCAGCACGTGCAAAGGAATGGGTCGCCGCCTGCACGAGAAGCAGGAGGGACAGTCCTACCATGCCAACAGGCAATCGACCGACGATTGAGGCGGCGATAGTCGCTCCAATTCCAGGCCTGCCGACCAAGGTGGCGTAGCGCGCGAATGAGAACATTGGGTAAGAAAGGCGCGGGATTGTCGCACGTGCTCCCCGCGCGACCAACGAGTGGTTGGCGTGAAGGGGCGGGCCTCAAATCCGCTAGGTCGACAATGTTTCACGTGAAACTAGCCGGAGGCTGATCGATGTTTCACGTGGAACTGTGCCTCCGCAGCCTGCGCCGGATGGTTTTGCGCAGATCGTTCGCGTATCATTGCGCCTCCCCGCCTTTTGCAGTGCCATGCACTTTCCGCACGAATTCGACGTCATCGTGGTCGGAGGCGGCCATGCCGGTACCGAGGCTGCTCTTGCGGCTGCGCGGATGGGCTGTCGGACTCTGCTGCTCACCCATAATCTCGAGACCCTTGGCCAGATGTCCTGCAATCCGTCGATCGGCGGAATTGGAAAAGGTCATTTAGTCAAGGAGATCGATGCACTCGGCGGGGCGATGGCGCTTGCGACCGACGAGGCGGGCATCCAGTTTCGCGTCCTTAATTCCTCGAAGGGTGCCGCCGTGCGCGCAACCCGCGCGCAGGCGGACCGGGTGCTTTACCGGAAAGCGATCCGTTCGCGCTTGGAGGCTCAGCCCGGGCTGACGCTGTTTCAGCAGGCCGTCGACGACATCATTCTGGAGGGCGAAAGGGCGGTTGGCGTCGCGACCCAAGTCGGAATTCGCTTTCGCGCGCGCACCGTAGTACTGACGACAGGGACGTTCCTCTCCGGGTTGATCCACGTCGGCTTACAAAGCTACTCGGCCGGGCGCGCGGGGGACCCACCCGCCGTGACTTTGGCGGCGCGACTGCGCGAGATGAAGCTTCCGGTCGGACGCCTGAAGACTGGCACGCCGCCGCGGCTAGATGGCCGGAGCATCGACTACTCGGTGCTAGAGGTCCAGCCGGGCGACTCACCTGAGCCAGTGTTCTCGTTCCTGGGCCGGCGCGACATGCATCCAGAGCAGCGGCCCTGTTGGGTGACGCATACCAACGCACGGACGCACGAGATCATTCGCGGGGCGCTGGACCGCTCGCCGATGTTCACTGGCCTCATCCAGGGCGTGGGCCCACGCTATTGCCCATCCATCGAGGACAAGATTCACCGCTTTGCCGACAAAGCGAGTCATCAAGTCTTTCTTGAGCCGGAGGGCTTGAGCACCAGTGAGATCTATCCGAACGGCATTTCCACCAGCCTGCCGTTCGACGTCCAGCTGGCGCTGGTGCGCTCGATCAGGGGCCTTGAGCGCGCGCAGATTCTCCGGCCCGGTTACGCGATCGAATACGACTATTTCGATCCGCGCAATCTGAGACGCTCCCTGGAGACGAAGACCGTCTCCGGGCTGTTCTTCGCCGGGCAGATCAATGGCACGACAGGATATGAAGAGGCCGCCGCGCAGGGCTTGCTGGCTGGTATCAATGCGGCGCTCGAGGCGCAGGGGAAGGATCCGTGGTGCCCGCGGCGGGACGAGGCTTATCTGGGAGTGTTGGTCGATGATCTGGTGACGCGTGGCGTTTCGGAGCCTTACCGTATGTTCACCAGTCGCGCCGAGTTCAGGCTCATGCTGCGCGAGGATAATGCGGACCTGCGCTTAAGCGCGATCGGTCGCAGGCTTGGCGTTGTTAATGATGCGCGCTGGGAGGCATTTGCGCGCCGGCGAGACGCCATCGCGCTGGAACAGGAGCGTCTGCGCAATACGTGGGTCGGGCCACGGGGGATCAGCGAGGCCGAGGCGGTTGAGGTCCTGGGGGCGCCGCTTGAACGTGAGCACTTGCTTTCGGATCTTCTTCGACGTCCTGGGGTCAGCTACACAGCCTTAATGTCTCTCCCCGGCGCAGGCGGGCCGGCGCTCGAGCCTAGCGTGGCACAGCAGGTGGAGATCCAGACCAAGTACGAGGGCTATATCGGGCGACAGCGCCAAGAGGTGGCCCGGCGTGAGGCGGACGAGGCGCTCGAGTTGCCGGCCGACCTTGACTACGGAACGGTCCGCGGGCTGTCCGCCGAGGTTCAGCAGAAGCTCAATCAGCATCGACCCGAGACGTTGGGTCAGGCGAACCGTATCTCCGGTGTAACGCCCGCAGCGATTGCGCTGTTGCAGGTGCATCTCAAGCGGGGCTTGGGGCGCGCGCGGACGTCGAATCGCGAGGCGGCGGCCCGGCAGCAAAGCCGCGCTGTGCGCGCCGCACCTCGGTCGGTCACGCAGAAAAAGACCGCATGACCCCCGCCGCCGCGCTCGATCGCGGGCTCGGCGAGCTCGGATTGGGGCTCTCCGCGGGCGCGCGCCACAAGCTTCTGGCTTACCTCGAGCTGATGGCCAAGTGGAATCGAACCTATAACCTCACCGCGATCCGCGACCCATTACAGATGGTAAGCCATCACTTACTCGACTCGCTTGCCGTGGTGCGGCACCTGAGCACCGGTCGACTGGCCGACGTCGGCTCCGGGGCAGGCCTGCCCGGCATTCCAATCGCCATCGCGCAGCCGGAGCGCCACGTTACCTTGAACGATGCAAGCTACAAGCGTGCGGCGTTCCTGCGCCAATCAATCATCGAACTCGCGTTGCCGAACGCCGACGTTTACGCGGGGCGCGCGGAGGCGTGGCAGCCGCTCGAGCGCTTCGCGGTCGTGGTCTCGCGGGCGTACGCGGAGCTGGCCGAATTCGTGGCGACGTGCAAGCACCTGGTGGCGCCCGGGGGTGTTCTAGCGGCGATGAAGGGGGTGTTTCCGGCCCGCGAGCTAGCGCGCGTTCCGGCGAGCGCAAACTGCGGACAGGTCGTGCGCCTTGCCGTGCCGTTGCTCGGCGAGGAGCGCCACCTCGTGCTGTGTCGCGCGGCAGCTTGACGTGGCACGCATTCTGGCGATCGCGAACCAAAAGGGCGGGGTCGGCAAGACCACCACCAGCGTCAATCTGGCCGCCGGCCTCGCACAGGCCGACCAGCGCGTGCTGCTGATCGACCTGGACCCGCAGGGAAATGCCACCATGGGGAGCGGCGTCGACAAGCGGTCGGCGGCACGCACGGTGTATCACGTGCTGCTCGGACTGAGCGACCTGGCTGCGGTCCGGACGCGCTCCGAGAGCGGTCGTTATGATCTCGTGCCTGCGAACCGCGAACTCGCCGGCGCCGAGGTAGAGCTGGTCGATCTGCCCAACCGTGAAACCCGCCTGAAGCTCGCGCTCGCCCCCATCGAGCTCGAGTACGACTTCATTCTCATCGACTGCCCCCCCTCGTTGTCGCTGCTGACGATCAATGGGCTGGTGGCGGCTCAGGCGGTCCTGATCCCGATGCAGTGCGAGTACTACGCCCTGGAAGGATTGTCCGACCTCGTGGGTACGATCAAAAGGGTGCGCGCACACTTGAATGCCCACCTGGAGATCGCCGGATTGCTGCGCACGATGTACGACCCGCGCAATACCCTGTCGCAGCAGGTCTCCCAGCAACTCGAGTCGCACTTCGGCGACAAGGTCTACCGCACCCTTGTGCCGCGCAACGTGCGCCTCGCCGAAGCGCCGAGCTACGGCGCGCCGGCAGTGGTCTGGGACCGGGCCTCGAAGGGCGCACAGGCCTACCTCGCACTGGTCGACGAAATACTCGGCCGCGACTCGCGGCCCGTGGAGAGCGCCGTTTCCTAAAGGCGCGCGGCCGAATCGAACCGATAGAAGAGCAGACCATGACCAAGCCTAAAGGACTGGGCCGCGGACTCGACGCGCTGCTGGGCGGCGATGACGCGACGCCGAAGGAGGCGCTCAGGACGCTCGCCCTAAACCGCATCCGGCCAGGCAAGTACCAGCCGCGCACGAAGATGGACCAAGAGGCGCTCGCAGAGCTCGCTTCCTCCATCAAGTCGCAGGGCTTGATGCAGCCGATTCTGGTGCGACCGGTCGAGCGCGACCGCTATGAACTGATCGCCGGCGAGCGGCGCTGGCGAGCGGCGCAGATGGCCGGGCTGGAGGAAGTGCCGGCACTGGTACGGGAGGTGCCGGACGAAGCGGCGCTGGCCATGTCGCTGATTGAGAACATCCAGCGCGAAAACCTCAATCCGATGGAGGAAGCCGCGGGCCTGCAGCGCCTCGTCGACGAATTCAAGATGACGCACGAGCAGGCCGCCGAGGCGGTCGGACGCTCGCGCAGCGCGACCACGAACCTGCTGCGCCTGCTCAAGCTGGCGCGCCCGGTGCAGGCGATGGTCATGGAGGGGGTGTTCGAGATGGGCCACGCGCGCGCGCTGCTCGCGTTGGACGGAGCGCGTCAAGTCGAAGTCGCGAACCGGGTCGCCGCGCGTGGCCTCTCGGCGCGCGAAACCGAAGCCTTGGTGCAGCGTCTGCTTCGCGGCGAGGGTGTTCGCCGTCGCAAGAAGGTAGACCGCGACGTGGCGCGCCTCGAGGAGGAAGTCTCCGAGCGGCTCGGGACCACGGTGGAGATTCGGCCGGGACGAAAGGGCAGCGGCAAGGTCGTGGTGCATTACGCGAGCCACGATCACCTCGACCAGTTGCTGCGCAAACTGCGGTGAAATCCGGCCCGCGGGCTGCTGCGCTGCAGCGCGTTGACCGTGACATTCACGGACGCTATACTCCGCCGGCTTTTCTGGGCGCGAAGAGAATGAATGCCATGCTTCGTGCCCTGAGTAAGCCGATTCGCACGGTCCTGCGGTGGCAGTTGATCGCCACCTTGGCCATGACGCTGGTCGCCGCTGTGGTGGCCGGCGTTCACGGCGCCCTGTCAGCCGTCCTTGGCGGCGCGGTCAGCGTCTGTGCCGGGCTGGTGTCTGGAGCCGTCGCATCGGCAGGCAAGGCAGAGTCGGCAGGGGGGGTCCTGGTCGGCGCGCTGAGGGCGGAAGGCATCAAGATCGGCATCATCGTCATCCTGCTGTGGCTCGTGTTGGCGACCTACAGGGATGTCGTGACGCTCGCCTTCCTGGGGACCTTCATGCTGACGGCGCTGGTGTTCTCCGTGGCATTCGTGGTTCGCGACCGTTAGGGCGCGTTGATTGAAAAGTCGATTACGGTTAAGTCATGTCCGCCGGCGCCGAGTTAACTCCCTCCGAGTACATCAGCCACCACCTGACCTTCCTCGACAAGCCGGTCGGCGAGGGAAGTTTCTGGGTCATCCATGTCGATACGCTCGCCACTTCGGTGATCCTCGGCATCGTGGGTGTGTGGTTCTTCTGGTGGGTGGTGCGCGGCGCGACCTCCGGGGTTCCGAACAAGAGACAGGCATTCGTCGAGCTCGTGTACGAATTCGTAGACGATCAGGTGAAGGGCATGTTCACGCACGGCGACCGCAACAAGTTCGTCGCGCCGATGGCGCTCACGGTGTTCGTCTGGGTGCTGCTCATGAACGCCATGGACTGGCTGCCCGTCGATTTCATCGCCAAGGGCCTCGGCGCGCTCGGCCTGCCCGAATGGCGCCCGGTCCCGACCGCCGACGTCAACACGACCTTCGCGCTCGCGCTATCGGTCTGGGCGTTGATGATCTATTTCTCCATCAAATCGAAGGGCCTGGGCGGCTGGCTCCATGAGCTGTTCTGCGCGCCGTTCGGTTCGAACCCGCTGCTGTGGCCGGCGAACTTCGCGTTCAACTTGGTGGAGTACGTGTCGAAGCCGCTGTCGCACTCCCTGCGGCTGTTCGGCAACATGTTCGCCGGCGAGATCATCTTCCTGCTGCTCTGGGTGTGGGCCTCAACCGGACTGACGGGCACCTTCTTCGGCACGGCGCTTGGGCTGGGGTGGGCGATTTTCCACATCCTGATCGTGGTGATCCAGGCGTTCATCTTCATGATGCTCACCGTGGCGTACATCTCGATGGCGCACGAGCATCACTGACTTTCATCCTTTTACTGTCTTTTCGCTCTGAGAGGAAATCGAAATGGAAAAGCTTCAAATGCTGGCGATGATCCAGGCCTACACCGGGATCGGCATCGGCCTCATGATCGGGCTCGGCGCTGCCGGTGCGTGCATCGGTATCGGCATCATGTGCAGCCGCTTTCTCGAAGCCGCGGCGCGCCAGCCCGAACTCACCGCGTCGCTGCAGGCGAAAGTGTTCCTGCTACTCGGGCTGATCGACGCATCGTTCATCATCGGGGTCGGCCTCGCGATGCTGTTCGCGTTCGGCAACCCGCTGCTCGCCGTCATCAAGTAAGGCGCGACGCGTCCTTGATCATCCGCAAGTAAGGGGCAGGCATGAACATCAATCTGAGCTTGTTTACGCAGGCTGCCGCCTTTGCGCTGTTCATCTGGTTCACCGTCAAGTTCGTGTGGCCGCCGTTGCTGCGCGCCATGGAGGATCGGCAGAAGCAGATCGCCGACGGCCTGGCCGCGGGCGAAGAGGGCCGGAGGTCGCTCGAGATCTCGACGCGCGAGGCCGGGCAGATGATCGAGGCGGCGCGCGGCCGCGCAGCCGAGATCATTGCGCAGGCCGAAAAGCGCTCGGCGCAGATGGTCGAAGAGGCGAAGCTTGCGGCCCGGGAAGAGGGAGAGCGCGAGAAAACCGCCGCCAAGGCCGACATCCAGCAGCAACTGTCCCGCGCCCGGGAGCAATTGCGTGAGCAAGTCGCCTCGCTGGCGGTCGCCGGCGCGGAGAAAATCCTGCGCCGCGAGGTGGATGCCAAGGCGCACGCGCAGCTCCTCGATTCGCTCAAGGAGCAGCTCTAGAGCCATGGCCGAGCCGAGCACCATCGCGCGCCCGTACGCCGAGGCGCTCTTCAGGATCGCCGACGCTTCAGGAAAGCTCGTCGACTGGGCGGCTATGCTCGGGATGCTCGCGCAAGTCGCGGCCAGCGAGCGCGTGCGTGCCGCGCTGAGCGACCCGAGCCTGTCGGCGCCGAAGGTCACCGGCCTGTTCCTTTCTGTTCTGAGCGGCAACCTGACCGCGGAGTGCGAGAACTTCGTTCGCGTCCTGGCGGAGAACCGGCGGCTCGACGTGCTGCCCGAGATCCGTGCCCAGTTCGACGCGCTCAAGAACGAGCGCGAGGGCGTGGTAGAGGCCGACATCTACAGCGCCCTGGAACTCGACCAGGCCCAGATGGCCGATCTGGTCGCGCGCCTGGAGAAGCACACCGGACGCACGGTCAAGGCGAAGCTGAGCCTCGACCGCGAGCTGATCGGCGGCGTCAAGGTGGTGATCGGCGACAAGGTCATCGACGCTTCGGCGCGCGCCCAGCTGGAGGCGCTGGCGAACGTATTGAGAGCGTAGCGGGACGAGGCGAGGCCTTCCTGCGTCACATCCAAGCCTAGGAGCACTTATGCAACTCAACCCGTCCGAGATTTCGGAACTCATCAAGAGCCGGATCCAGGGCCTCGAAGCGGGTGCCGAAATGCGCACCCAGGGCACCGTGGTCTCGGTGACCGACGGCATCGTCCGCGTCCACGGACTGTCCGACGTGATGCAGGGCGAAATGCTGGAATTCCCGAACAACACCTTCGGTCTCGCGCTCAACCTCGAGCGCGACTCGGTCGGAGCGGTGATTCTCGGCGAGTACGAGCACATCACCGAGGGCGACACGGTGAAATGCACCGGCCGCATTCTCGAAGTGCCGATCGGGCCCGAGCTGCTCGGCCGCGTCGTCAACTCGCTCGGCCAGCCGATCGATGGCAAGGGGCCGGTCAACGCCAAGGAGCGCGACGTCATCGAGAAGGTCGCCCCGGGCGTGATCTGGCGCAAGTCGGTCTCCCAACCGGTGCAGACCGGCCTCAAATCGATCGATGCCATGGTGCCCGTGGGGCGCGGTCAGCGTGAGCTGATCATCGGCGACCGCCAGACCGGCAAGACCGCGGTGGCCGTCGACGCGATCATCAACCAGAAGGGCAAGGACCTGCTCTGTGTCTACGTCGCAATCGGGCAGAAGGCCTCGACCATCGCCAACGTGGTGCGCAAGCTCGAGGAGCATGGGGCGATGGAATACACCATCGTGGTCGCGGCCACGGCCTCCGAGTCGGCGGCCATGCAGTACATCGCGCCGTACTCGGGCTGCACCATGGGCGAGTACTTCCGCGACCGCGGCCAGGACGCGCTGATCATCTATGACGACCTGACCAAGCAGGCCTGGGCTTACCGGCAAATTTCGCTCCTTCTGCGTCGTCCACCGGGGCGCGAGGCGTACCCGGGCGACGTGTTTTACCTGCACAGCCGGCTGCTTGAGCGTGCAGCGCGCGTCAACGAAGCGTGGGTCGAGCGCTTCACCGGCGGCAAGGTGAAGGGCAAGACCGGCTCGCTCACCGCGCTGCCGATCATCGAAACGCAGGCGGGCGACGTGACCGCGTTCGTGCCCACCAACGTGATCTCGATCACCGACGGCCAGATCTTCCTCGAAACCGACCTGTTCAACGCCGGCATCCGCCCCGCGATCAACGCCGGCATCTCGGTGTCGAGGGTCGGCGGCGCGGCGCAAACCAAGATCATGAAGCGGCGCGACACCGGCGGCGGCGTGCGCCTTGCGCTGGCACAGTACCGCGAGCTCGCCGCGTTCGCGCAGTTCGCCTCCGACCTCGACGAGGCGACCCGCAAGCAGCTCGAGCGCGGCCGCATGGTGACTGAGCTGATGAAACAGCCGCAGTACATGCCGCTGCACGTATGGGAGATGGCGCTCACCCTGTTCGCGGTGAACAACGGCTATTTCGACGATGTCGAGGTCAAGAAGGCGCTCGCCGCCGAAAGATCGATGCGCGACTACGTGAAGGACAAGTACGCCGATCTGGCCGGCCGCATGGAGGACAAGAAGGACCTCTCGGCCGACGACGAGAAGGCGCTCAAGGGCGCGCTCGAGGACTGGAAGAAGAACGGCACGTTCTGAGCTGAGGCAGCGCCATGCCAGGCACCAAAGAGATCCGCAACAAGATCAAGAGTGTGCAGAACACTCGCAAGATCACCAAGGCGATGGAGATGGTCGCCGCCTCGAAGATGCGCAAGGCGCAGGAGCGCATGCGCGCGACGCGACCCTATGGCGAGAAGATCCGCAACGTCGCCGCGCACATCAGCCACGCCAACCCGGAGTACCGCCATCCGTTCCTGGTCGCGCGCGATTCGGTCAAGCGCGTCGGGCTGATCGTGATCACCACCGACAAGGGGCTGTGCGGAGGCCTGAACACCAACGTGCTGCGCATGGTGCTCGGGCAGTACAAGGAATGGCAGGCACAGGGCGAGGAAATCGAGGTGTGCTGCTTCGGCAACAAGGGTTTCGGCTTCATGCAGCGCCTGGGCGCGAACATCGTGTCCCACGCCGTCCAGTTCGGCGACCGGCCGCAGCTCGACAGGCTGATCGGCGCCGTGAAAGTCATGCTCGACGGCTACATCGAAGACCGGTTCGATCGCCTGATCCTGGCCTACACGCGCTTCATCAACACCATGAAGCAGGAACCGGTGATGGAGCAGCTGCTGCCGTTGTCCGGCGAGCGCCTCGGATCGCCGGAGGGTACCTGGGACTACCTCTACGAACCGGAAGCGAAGACGGTGCTCGAGCAGGTACTGACGCGCTACGTCGAGACGATCATCTTCCAGGCGGTGGCGGAGAACATGGCCTCCGAGCAGTCGGCGCGAATGGTGGCGATGAAGGCCGCCTCGGACAACGCCGGCACGCTGATCGACGAGCTGACCCTGGTGTACAACAAGAACCGCCAGGCCGCGATCACCAAGGAGCTATCGGAAATCGTCGGCGGCGCTGCCGCCGTGTAACGGCATTCAAATCCAGGAAAAGGTCATGGCACAAGCAGAAGGCAGCATCGTCCAGTGCATCGGCGCGGTGGTCGACATCGAGTTTCCGCGTGAATCCATGCCCGGTATCTACGAGGCGCTGGTTCTGGTTGACACCGGCGAGGCCGGGCTCGCGGAGAAGGGACTCACCTTCGAAGTCGAACAGCAGCTCGGCGACGGCGTGGTGCGCTGCATCGCCATGGGCTCGGGCGACGGCCTGCGCCGCGGCATGA